>Ga0256840_1000665_pt1 | contig 34577 bp, 29 predicted proteins | sample 355202metaG_FD_185969 | JGI IMG/M metagenome (GOLD analysis project Ga0256840, IMG submission 185969) | Hydrothermal vent microbial communities from Mid Atlantic Ridge, Atlantic Ocean - 355-202 | ecosystem: Environmental > Aquatic > Marine > Hydrothermal vents | place: Atlantic Ocean: Mid...
ATCATGTGCAAGCCTTTTGTTGAGTATTGCTCTGTATGCTTGCATAGTGTACTACCTTTTTAAAGTCTTTACTCTAGAATAACAGTTGGTTGTGACTTTTTGAGGACAATCTAGTTAGTTTTTACTGGCATCAATGTTATCGGACAGGATAATCAAATACCAGGGCAGGGCGCACTCTATTGTTCTTATCTTTAACGTTACAGTTGATAAAGGTGGTTTTGCCTACTTTCTTTATTCCATTATGGTTATGGATATGCCCAAAGAGATGGATTACAGGAGCAACTCGCTGCACTGTTTCAAGGAGATCGGAACAGCCATGACTGACTCCTCCATCTTCGTCCATGATCCCACATGGAGGGCTGTGGGTAACCAGGATGTCGGTGTCTTCAGGAATCATGTCCCATTTGCTGCGCATTACCTTGCCACGGGGCAAAGCAAAGGCGTCACAGGCGTTGGTGTTGAAAATAGGTTGCCAGGGAGCGCCATATATTTTGATGCCCTCAATAGTGACACTGTCATCTTGGAGGTAGATGGCGTCTTTTAAAAGCGTGTGGCTAAGTTCTGGAGAAGAAGCCAGGAGATGATCGTGGTTACCACCGATCACAACTTTGTACTGATGGGGCAGTGTGGCCAGGAAATCATTGAACCCTGCCACGTCCTGCAGGGTTCTGCAGACCGACATGTCGCCTGCGAAAATGAGGATGTCGCCCTCTGGGATTTCCACCTGTTGATGGAGCATGTGAGTGTCACTGAATGCGGTTATTTTCACGGTGCCAGTCGGACTGTATAAGAGAAATGTCAGGATTGAATCTCGTCGATGGAGCGAATGTTCATGGCTTCTGTTTTGTTGTTGTTGTCAGGATTGGCGACGATTTTAAACTCGAAAATATTATTGGAGTCCAGGAAGAGGCCGTCAGAACTGACATTTGACTTGGAACAGTGAAAGAAGACACTTTCCGCCCTGAGGCCATGGTTTTGCAGCGAGTAGTAGCGCATAAAACCAAAACCGCGTTCACCATTGTAATTCATCGGAAATCCTCGATGCCAGCCATCTCTTTCATCCTGAAGTGGCAGGAGACCTGGGATAAGAAACCCTGAGAGAAAACTGTCAGCCTCTTCCTTGAGTTCATTGCTTACATTGTTAAAGGCAATGACTTCAACCCTGCATCCCATATTCTGCAGGGCCTGAACGAGGCGGATAAAGTCGCCGTCACCGGTTAGAAGTATAATCCGGTCAAGGTTTCTGGCTTGAAGCAGTGCGTCAATGGCCAGGTCCATGTCTGCATTGGCCTTGGTGGTGAGGATTCCCTCGTCATCAACAAAGTGTTTTACAAACTTTTTGATCACTTTGAAGCCGCACTGGCGCAGGATGTCATGGTAGCGATAGAGTTTTACCCGGTATTCCCGGTCTTCTCTGGTACGTTCACCATTTTCGGCAAGGTAGCAGTTAGCCCTGAGCATAATCGAATTTCCTCGGTTGGCCAAATCCACCAGCACATCATACCGCATTCCATATCCACCACAGAGTCTGATGTTTTCAGCATCGACGTATATTCCAGTTTTTAGTGTCATGGTCTGGTTAGGGTTGTTTAGTTTGAAAAATGTTGTGCCCTATACTTGGGCCTGTGACGGCTTCGCGACAGTATTGTTCTTTTGTGTAACATGTTGAAATAAAAATGAAATTTACAGGTAAGTATGTTTTGACAAAAACCAAGCTGTCTCACTGTCGAACGCTCACGGTTTCAAGTTGTTGATAAACTACCATGTACGACATAGTTTTGGAGTGTTTTTTTTATATTACTATAAACGAATGTGTCCTGGGACAGGAAAGACTGTCTGAAGTGGAGGGCAAAAGAGTAGATGGTGACAGTGCATGAGACTGCTATTTAATTGTTACTGGAGTAAGGCGGTTATAGTGCTGCTCAGTTCCTTCAGGTCAAAAGGCTTGGTGACAGCAGCCTGAAAACCGTATTTCTTAAAATTTGCCATCACTGGATCATTGGAGTAGCCACTGGCAACAATGAGTTTTGCTGTCGGATCAATCTTGAGGAGATTCCGGGCGGCCTCTCGTCCACCCATTGCACCTGGGATAGTTAAGTCCATGATAACAACATCAATGGGATCGTCGTTCTCCTGGTGCCGCTGATACCTGTCTATTGCCTGCTGACCGTTTTTCACAAGGAGTGGTTTATGGCCAAGAGCTTTAAGCTGTGATTTCAGGAGATTCCTCAGCATCTCTTCATCGTCCATGACCATAATCCGTGCAGATCTTGGAGGGGAGTTGGGTTTGGGAGTGAGACGCTGGCTCTCTGCATCTGTAACAGCCGGTAGATATATGGCAAAGGTTGTCCCCTGGTCTGGGGTAGAATCAACGGTCAGAAATCCGTTATGCTTGTTAACTATAGAATGACAGATCGCAAGACCTAGGCCACTGCCTTCCTGTTTTGTGGTGAAATAGGGATCAAAAATTTTGTCCTTAAGTTCTTTGGGGATACCTATTCCGTAATCTTTGATGGTGATACGGACAAATTCTCCGGTATCAACACTGAGAAACAATTCTCCGGCTGCATCTTTGATGTTGCAGCATTTGATATTTATCTCACCGTTTTCCGGAAGGGCCTGCCTGGCATTGAGGATGATGTTCTGAATAACCTGACTGATCTGGCTGCTGTCAGCATCAACCTGCCAGAGTCTGTCTGGAAAGATGAAATTGCAGGTGATGGTGGTGTCGTAGAGAATGAATTCAGCAGAACTTTTGATGATATCAGGAAGTGAGGTTATTTTTCTGACGGGGTCGCCACCCTTGGAAAAGGTGAGCAGCTGGTCAGTGAGCTTTGCGGCCCGCAACGTTGCTTTCTGTGCGCTGTCAAGGAGTGCAGCTGTCTTGCTGTCTTCTGCTGTACGGTAACCGGCGAGCTCGATATTGCCCAGGATTGCTGAGAGAATGTTGTTGAAATCATGGGCTATTCCTCCGGCAAGGATACCGATTGATTCCAGCTTTTTTATCTTGAAGAGTTCCTCTTCGAGTAATTTTTCATTGGTGGTATCTCTAAAAACCAGAACAGCTCCCACTATTTTGTCATCCTGATCTTTAATAGGGGCACTGCTGTCTGCTATGGGCCTGATTGTACCATCTTTTGCAATGAGGGCAGTGTGGTTGTCAAGACCTATCGCTTTCCCGAGTTCAAGCGCCTGATGGATGGGGCTGAGACATTGTTGTCCGGTCTTCTTGTTTATGATGTTGAAAACTTTGCTTGAGGCTATCCCTTTGGCAGCTTCATTGTTCCAGCCGGTCAGTTGTTCTGCGATTCTGTTCAGGAATACTATATTGCCGTCTGTGTCAGTGGTGATAACTCCATCACCGATGGAACGCAGGGTGACGCTGAGCAGTTCTTTTTCATTTCGCAGCTCTTCCTCAGCCTTTTTACGGTCGTCTGTGTCACGTATTGCAGCAATGAGGAAATCCTGATTTTTAAAGTGGGTTTTTTTGAGAGAAATTTCTGTCCAGAAGATGTTGCCATCCTTTTTCCTCGAGAGCCACTCAAAGGTGTGGGTTCCATAGGTAATTGCCTTTTGGAACAGGGGCATGGCACCGTTCCAATTCCAATGGGCTGTTCCTTCGCTGATCGAGTCTATATCAAGTTGTGGTACTTCTTCCGGTGTGTAACCATACACTTCTCTGAGGGCCTTGTTTGCTTCAATGAAACGGCCATCTTTTGCAGAGAATATGATAATAGGTTCGCCGGGTGCGTTGAAAATTTCCCGGTATTTTTCCTCCTGCTCGTGCAGTTGGTCATGGGCAATTGAAAGCTCAGATATTTTGTCGAGCCATCGTTGTCTCATCCGACCCAGCAGGAAGCCAGAAACTGAACCCACAAACAGTGGTGCAATGTAGCGGTAGATATCACCTTGATGGCCGGTTCCGCTTAAGGCAAGAAAACCAAATATCGGAACGATACAGGCTCCTGTCAAAGCATATGTCGCTGCCAGAGAACGTCTCATAACAGAATTGTGTCATATTATGTGAATACAGTCAAGGGTGCTGCCTTTACCTGCTGCTTAACGTTCTGTATCCTCATTCTTTACCTTGACTGTGTAATCGTTGAAGTGGAATGGTCAATAGTGATGGTGTCGTAAAAAGGTCAGAAACAGGATGGACTTGTAAAGCTTTGGAGATTTGAGGGGTAAGCAGGTGTGCGTAGACTTAGAAAAACTTCATATGTGAGGTGAAACATTTTTTGGTTGATTGCAGCGTGCCAGGATACGTCGTAAGAAAAAAATAGAATAATGATGCAGGTGAAGGGTTCTTACGACGCTGTTAATACGTGTTTTTCATCTGATCTGTGATGTATTTGTGGTTGCTTTACTAAGTAATATATTGAAATGAAGATATAAAATTTGTAATCAGGAGTGTTTGAGAGAAACCACCATTGAACGATTACGGATTCGGGTTCCAGTTAGAATCGAATCAGGAATCCGGCAGTGAGAGCACTGCCGCCCCAGGCGAATTGCATGCCGACGTTTTTGTATCGTATATCACTGTAAAGCTGAATCAGCGGGAAAAGCCCGGAATTTCCAATTTCCATTTTCTCATAGCCGTAGAGGATGCCGGCACGGTAGCCGGCTTCCATGGAGATTGGCCCCCAGGTGGTGCGGTAAACATCACGTTGTACACCACCGGACCAGGCCCGGTCATCACGTGAATTTTCAAAGGTGCCGAAAAAGAAACCTTTAAATGCCAGGCCAATGAGATTATGGGTGGTCTGGTACTCATCATCGTCATCAACAAAATGATAAGACCACATTCCGAGGTATAAAGTGTCCATAGCAGGCTCGCCCCAGAAGAGCTCCATGGCTGTTTTTTCAGTTTCTGCCCTAGGTGGGGAGGGTGCACCGAAATCCTCTTCAGCAGAGTAAGCTTTCTGATTTTGGAATAGTGAAAAACCGAAAAAAACAGCTAATAAAATAAAGAGTTGGCTTGCAGTATGGCTGAAGTTTGTTTTAAACATATCGAGATGTGAGGTGAAATGAGTTTTATTTGAAAAAAGTTATATCCTATTACATATGATAAGGGAACAAGTTTTTAAAATTGATTGTCGGGTTTCCCTGCTCATAGGGTACCTGACTCTGACAGATACTAACAGTCCGCTTACAGCTGTTATTCTTCCCATTCACGACCGTCGCGGGCCAGTAGTGCAACAGATGCAACCGGGCCACCGGATCCTGCAGGGTACGGTCTGGGCGGTTCGTTGGATGCCTCCCAGGCCGTAATGATGGAATCAATCCAGGCCCAGGAACGCTCCACCTCATCACGCCTGATAAAGAGGGACTGATTGCCTATCATTGTCTCCAGTATCAGTCGTTCGTAGGCGTTAGCTACGTGCCCTGCCAGAAAGGCATCAGAGAAGGAGAGGTCCAGCATGGTTTTCTGCAGTTTGATCCCCTTCCCGATTCCGGGAACCTTGTTGAGCATCTCAATTTCTACTCCTTCATCAGGTTGGAGGCGAATTACCAGCTTGTTCTGAGGAAGGTCACGATAACTGTTTTTAAAGATATTGTGTGGAAGCTGCTTGAAATAAATAACAACCTCCGAGCGTTTTGAGGTCATGCGCTTTCCCGTTCTCAGGTAGAATGGAACCCCAGCCCAGCGCCAGTTGTCAATATCAACCCTGATGGCTACAAAACTTTCAGTGGTTGAGCCGGGGGTACCCCCCTCTTCTTCCTTGTAGCCGGGGACTGCCGTTCCCTTGATAAATCCAGCAGTATACTGGCCTCTGACAGTTTTTTCGGCAGCGTTGTCTCTGGTTATTGGACGCAGTGCTTTGAGCACCTTCAGCTTTTCATTTCGAATGGAATCACCATCCATATTTACCGGCGGTTCCATGGCGACTAGGGTGAGGATCTGCATGAGGTGGTTCTGGACCATATCGCGCAACTGCCCGGATTTGTCAAAGTATCCCCAGCGTCCCTCGATGCCTACCTCCTCAGCCACGGTGATCTGTACATGATCAATGGTGTTGTGATCCCAGTTGGTAGTGAAGATGGAGTTTGCAAAGCGCAAAGCCAGGAGGTTCATGACAGTCTCTTTGCCAAGATAGTGATCAATTCGGTAGATCTGCTCTTCGGTAAACGCCTTAGAAACAACGTCGTTGATATTTTGTGAGGAGACAAGATCACGGCCAATGGGTTTCTCAAGCACAACTCGGACCCGCTTTGTGGTGAGTCCTGCGTGACTCAGGCCCTTGCAGATGTCGTCAAAGAGAGAAGGGGCAACGGAAAAATAGTTGATTAGGCTGTGTTTCTCGTTATCTGAAAACCTGGCAAGTTGCACATAGTCTTCAGGTTTGTCAATATTGATGAGAATATAGTGGAGGCGGTTTAAAAGTCGTTCTACGATCTCAGGAAGCAGCTCGGTGGGGCTGAAGGTGTTGAGGGCCTCTTCCATTTTTTCTTTAAAATCGTTCTGGCTGATGTCGTGGCGGGCAATACCGAGAATTCTGGTATCTTTGTGTAGATGACCGGCGCGATCCAGTTCATAAAGAGAAGGAAGCAGCTTGCGTCTGGAGAGGTCTCCTAAAACACCAAATATTGCAAAATCACACGGATCATACTGTTGCTCCTTCATCTTCGTTTCCTTTAGTAAGAGTGGGGATTGATCCCTGGACTGTGGGTGAGAATCATGCCCGGTCAAGGGTGATAAATTCTATCTTGTTATTGGTGTTTGGGTGGTCAGGTGATGGTCCTTCAGTTTGCAGGATACAGCTCCCTTTGAGATTGTATTGCTTTGCGAAGGTGTTTGCAAAGTCTGTCCAGTTTCTGGGGTGAGCCTTTTCTTCAATGGCCCAGACGCCATAGGAAAACTGTAGCTCCTGGCAGGTTCTGTGGCTTGGACTTACTGCAAGAATCCAGACAGGCAGACGAAAACGGGTGACTGAACGTGCGGTGTAACCGCTTGCTGTGGGAGTGAGTACGGCGGCGGGTGAGTCAACTTTTTCCAGCAAGTTCTCGATGGATACGGCAATGTAGTCAACGGTGTTGTACTGGTAGTTGGCAATGTCCTTCTGGGGTGCTAGAGTGGAGTTCAAGTGGCGTTGTTGTCGGGCCGGTTCCGTTGCAGCAGCAATTTTGGCAAGCATCTCCACAGATTCCAGGGGGTAGTCTCCCATTGCGGATTCTTCGGAGAGCATGACGCAGTCAGTGCCATCAAGGATGGCATTGGCGACATCGGTGGATTCTGCCCTGGTGGGCCTGCGGTTGCGGGTCATGGATTCCAGCATCTGAGTGGCGGTGATCACCGGTCTACCGAAAAGATTGGCACGTGCGGTAATAAATTTCTGAATTACAGCGATCTCTTCGATGGGGATTTCCACTCCGAGATCACCTCTGGCCACCATTATTCCATCAGTGACTGTAAGAATTTCGTCAATCCTGTCCTGGATGGAGGCACGTTCTATCTTGGCAATAATAAAGGGATCAAAACCCATCTCTGCAGCGGACTTTCTGACATCTTCCACATCTTTTGCGGAATTTACAAAGGATTGACTAATGGCATCAACCCCCTGTTCCAGGGCAAACTGCATACACTCTTTGTCTCGTGGAGTAAAGGCACTGGTTCCAAGGTCAATTCCTGGTATATTCAATCCCTTACGAGATCGTAGCTCGCCACCCATAACGACCTTGCAGTTGATGTCGGTTTCTGTGGAATTGCTGACCAGGAGTTGGATTAACCCGTCGTTGAGATAGAGGATATCACCCTTTTTCACTACAGCAGGCAGTCCCATCATGGTTATTGCTACCTGTTCGACATCGCCGGTGATCTCTCTGGTGGTGAGGGTAAAGTCCTGTTCCTTTACAAGGAGTACCGGTTCATCACCAAAATTCCCTATACGCATTTTGGGGCCGGGGAGATCGGCCATGATGGCCACTCTTTTTCCGGTATTTTCGGAAGCAGTTCTGATTCTGGATATGGTTTCCCGGTGACTGTCAAAGTCACCGTGGGAAAAGTTAAGACGAGCCACATTCATGCCGGCGAGCAGCATCTTTTCCAGCATGGCAAGAGAGTTTGATGCCGGTCCGATGGTACAGACAAGTTTTGTCTTACTTGTTGGCAGAGTAGTCATAGTTTTATCCTTGAACACTTTTAGTGTCATTGTCAGTGGTGGGGCTGTGACGGCTGTACAGATTGTGCCTGTATCGCTGTTATGGCCACCGTGTTAATGATATCTGCAACAAGACAGCCACGACTCAGATCATTTACAGGTTTGTTCAAACCCTGTAGAACCGGACCGATGGCAACGGCACCTGATGAGCGCTGTACTGCCTTGTAGGTGTTGTTGCCGGTGTTGAGGTCTGGGAAAATAAAGACCGTGGCGCGGCCCGCCACAAGACTATCGGGCATCTTTGTTCTGGCTACGCTGGGTTCAATGGCGGCGTCATACTGAATGGGGCCTTCTATGAGGAGATCAGGTCTTTTCGACCTGGCTATGCTGGTGGCTTCTCTTACTTTTACAACATCTTCGCCCTTCCCGGAAGCACCTGTGGAATAGGAGAGCATGGCCACTCGTGGTTCAATGCCGAAAGTGGCTGCAGTGTCTGCAGAAGAAATTGCGATTTCAGCGAGTTGAGCAGCATTTGGGGTCGGGTTTACCGCACAGTCTCCGTAGACCAGCACCCGAGTATCGAGGCACATCAAAAAGACCGAGGAGACCACGGATATTCCAGGAATGGTTTTTATGATCTGCAGTGCGGGTCGGATAGTGTCTGCAGTTGTGTGTATGGCGCCTGAAACCATGCCGTCTGCCAGCCCTTCATGCACCATCATGGTTCCAAAGTAGGAGGAGTTACTGAGGACATCACGGGCACCGTCCGGTGTCATATTCTTATGTTTTCTCAGCTCATAGAACGTGCTGATGAATCCTTCACTGAGTGCAGAGTCAGCGGGGTCGACGAGTTTTGCAGCACTGATGTCGAGTCCGAGTGATGCGGCATGGGAGAGTATTTTTGCAGGGTTACCAAGGAGGCTTATATTCACAACATTACGTCTGAGGAGAATCTCTGTGGCCCGTAAAATTCGTTCGTCACTGGATTCCGGGAGTACAATGTGTTTTTTATCCGAGCGGGCTCTTTCAAAGAGACCATACTCAAACATCACCGGGGTGACAGCCGTTGGAGTTGCTGCCAGTTCAATTATCTTGCTGAGTTGTCCGCTGTCAACATGGGTCTCAAAGAGTCCCAGTGCCAGAGCGATTTTACGGTCATCACCGGGATTAATAAGTGCCGGCACTGCGGCAACATTACGGGTGGTGCTATAGGTGTCGGTCTTAACACTGAGTAGAGGAATGGTCTGGTCCCGGCCTGTGAGGAGGCGCATGGTGTTGTCGCCAGGATGGAATCCTCCGGAAAGCAGTATTCCTGCAACATTTGGATAGTTTACGGAGAAGAGGGTGGAGAGTGAAGCCAGAATGATATCATCTCGGTCACCGGGTACGATAATGAGATCTCCGTCTTCCACGTGGCTGAGGAAATGTTCCATGGTCATGGCAGCGATCTTGAACCGCTTGACGATACGATCCATGCCTTCCTCACGGCCTAGAACATTGACACAGCCAAGGGCATCACTGATATCGGCAAGGGAAGGTTTGTCCAGCTCCTCGTTTTCAGGCAGCAGGAAGACGGGAACACCGGAGGATTCGCCAGGATCGTCGAGCTCCACTTCAAGGACTCCGAGGGTGTCTTCTGCCATGCGATTCACAAAGGTGGCCAGATGCGTACAACCCGCTTCGGCAATGGCATCTTCAGTGATCTTGATCTCCTTGGCAATGTCCCGGGGAGACTGATCCATGCCGTTTAAGACGCCGATGAAGGGACAGCCGAGGTTTTTGGCAATCTCCATATTGATGTCAACATCAAAGGCGGAGAGGAAAGAGGTGGAGTTCAGGCCCTGGCACAGGACAAAATCGTACCGTTCCTTGAGATCGTTGAGTCTCTTTATCAATTCCTCGAGGAAAAATTTGATTTTGCCTTCAGCAACAAAGGATTTTACTTCTGACGCCTCAAAGCCGTAACTCTCCTCATAGCTCATATTGGGGCAGTAGCGACCTCGAATAAGATCTATGTCAGGATCAAGATCTCTGTCTGTATCAATGACCGGCCTGAAAAAAGCAACATTTCCCACAGTGCGGCTGAGAAACTCCATCAGCCCCATGGTGACCACAAGTTTCCCGGCCTCAAGTTCAAGGGAGGCGATATAGAGAGTGTTTGCCTGCATTGGTGAAAGAGTCTTTGAGAAGGTTGTGTGTTACCTGTCGTGGCAGGGCTGGTCTTCAGAAACACAAGAGTTTTGAAGTGGCCAGACCTGTCTTTTTCTATTTGCTGCTATTCCCATTCTATGGTTGCCGGGGGCTTGGATGAGATATCAAAAACAACCCTGTTCACTCCACGGACTTCATTTATGATCCTGGTGGAAATTTCACCGAGAAGGTCGTATGGCAGCCTTGACCAATCAGCGGTCATGGCATCCCGAGAATCCACGGAACGGATGGCGATAACATTTTCATAGGTGCGGTTATCTCCCATGACTCCAACCGTCTGGATGGGAAGGAGTACAGCAAAGGACTGCCATACCTTTCGGTACCATCCGCTTTTTTTCATCTCTTCAAGGACGATGACATCTGCCTTCCGGAGGATGTCGAGACGTTCCCGGTTGACATCCCCCATGATCCGAATTCCAAGGCCGGGACCGGGGAAGGGTTGCCGGTAGATGGCCTCTTCAGGTAACCCAAGTTCAAGGCCAAGATCGCGTACCTCATCTTTAAAGAGTTCACGGAGTGGCTCAATGAGATCAAGCTTCATGATTTCCGGTAGTCCACCAACGTTGTGGTGGGATTTTATGGGAGCCTCTCCCATAAATGAGACTGATTCAATCACATCAGGATAGAGGGTACCCTGAGCGAGAAAGTTTACCTCACCAAGTTTGGCTGCCTCTTCTTCAAAAATCTTAATAAAACCGAGACCAATACGTTTTCGTTTTATCTCAGGATCAAGGACGTTGTCGAGTTCACTCAAGAAAAAATCAACAGCATCGACATGGATGACCTTGAGCTGACTTTTCTCACGGAAAAATCGTAGGATGGATTCGCTTTCACCAATACGCATAAGGCCGTTGTCCACGTAAATACAGGTGAGCTGATCTCCAATGGCTCTGTGTACGAGAGCAGCTGTGACTGAAGAGTCGACACCGCCTGAGAGAGCACAGATAACCTTGTTGCGGCCGACTTTCTCCTGGATACCCTGGACGGTGGCCTCAATAAAGGATGCCATGGTCCAGCTTGGGCTGCATTTGCAGATGCCAAAAATAAAGTTACGCAGGATGTCAGTACCAATGAGGGTATGGGCTACTTCCGGGTGGAACTGTACTGCTACAAAGGGTTTTGAGGTATGGCGCAGTGCTGCGTAAGGTGAGTGGTCGCTCACCGCTGTGGTCTCAAAACCTTCGGGGACAACTTCAATCCGATCGCCATGGCTCATCCACACTTGATGTTGCGGGACGCCAGTCTCGAGTCCGGCAAAGAGTCCTTCGGTATATTGGACCGTGAGGTTGGCTTTTCCAAATTCTCTTTTGGCGGCATTTTCAACTTTTCCTCCAAGTTGTTGTATCATCAGTTGAGCGCCATAACAGATACCGAGAACAGGCAGGCCCAGTTTAAAAATGGCCGGATCTGAGAGGGGGGCATCATCGTCATAGACGGAGCGTGGGCCCCCTGACAGTATTATCCCTGTCGGTTTCGCGGCTTTGATGGTTTCGATGGGAGTGGAGAAGGGGTGAATCTCACAGTAGACCTTCTGCTCTCTAATACGGCGGGCGATCAGCTGGGTGGTCTGGGAACCAAAATCAAGAATCAGGATTTTTTCGTCATGGATGTTCATAATAGTGAGGTCAGCGGTTGTTGATACTCCCTCTGACTATATCTTGCTTGGGTTTGTATTTGATTGGATTTCAGTTGTTGATGGACTCGTAAAAATTTATCATCTCCTTCGTTACGTGCCCTCTAGGAAGTGCCCCAGGGGTACAATTCTTATCTTTTCAACGTAGCTCAGTACGCCGAGAAAATAAGAAATCTTTGTGCCTCGGATAGGAAGTTTTTTACAAATCCGTCCAGTTTCTGGCATGTGTAAGAGACCATCAGTTGTTATGCGGTACGGTAATTAGGGGCTTCCTTGGTAATAATGACATCGTGGACATGGGACTCACGAAGTCCGGAAGCAGAAATTTTCACAAATCTGGCTTTTTGGCGCAGTTCTTCAATTGTTGCTGCCCCTACATATCCCATTCCTGAGCGGAGGCCGCCTAGGAGCTGATAGATAACACTGGAGAGTGGGCCACGGTAAGGAACTTTTCCTTCAATTCCTTCAGGAACAAGTTTGGATTGACTGGAAACCTCTGACTGGAAGTATCTGTCCGAAGAACCTTTACGCATGGCACCAAGTGACCCCATCCCGCGATAGCCTTTGTAAGTTCGACCCTGATAGAGGAAAGTGTCACTAGGTGTCTCATCGGTTCCGGCAAAGAGGGAGCCGATCATGATGGCGTGGGCACCACCGCCGATGGCCTTGGCCAGTTCTCCCGAATGCTTTATACCTCCATCGGATATGATGGGAACATTATATTTTGATGCGACAGCCACAGCCTTTTTAATGGCGGTCATCTGGGGAACACCAACGCCGGCAACAATTCTTGTGGTACAGATGGAGCCGGGACCGACACCAACCTTTACGCAGTTGGCACCAGCTTTGATAAGCGCCTCAGTGCCCTCACCGGTTGCTACATTTCCTGCAATGATCTGGAGCTCTGGGAATGCACTTCTTATTTTCGCAACCGCCTTGAGTACCCCCTGAGAATGTCCGTGGGCAGAATCAACCACCACAATGTCGACACCTGCGTTAACCAGCTTCTGGGCATTTTCCTCAAGATCAATGCCAACACCAAGTGCTGCTCCCACAAGGAGTCTGCCAAAGTCATCTTTGGCCGCCAGGGGATATTTTTTTATCTTTTCAAGATCCTTAATGGTAATCAGACCGCTGAGGATGCCATCATCGTCAACCACCAGTAGTTTTTCAATGCGATGTTCGTGGAGCAGGGCTTTGGAATGCTCAAGGTCAATGCCGACTTTCGCTGTGACCAGGTTTTTACTGGTCATGACATCGCCTACACGCAAGCCGTCATCTGATACAAAGCGAAGATCACGGTTGGTAACAATGCCGACAAGCTTTCCATCGCGGAGAACGGGAAGACCAGAGATTTTATATTTTGCCATGATCTTTTCAACTTCGGCAACGGAATGGGTTTCCTTGACGGTGATGGGATCAATGATCATTCCGGATTCAGACTTTTTGACCCGTTCAACCTCTTTGGCCTGGGACTCAATGGACATATTCTTGTGGATAATACCAAGGCCGCCTTCCCTGGCCATGGCAATGGCAGTTCTATGTTCGGTCACCGAATCCATTGCTGCACTGATCAGTGGAGCATTCAGGTGAATAGTCTGAGTCAGCTGGGTGGCAAGGGACACTTCGCTGGGGAGGACCTGGGAGGCTGCAGGGCAGAGGAGCAGGTCGTCAAACGTAAGGGCAACTTCTATATTGTCAGGTAACATGAGAGCTCCTTTTTTTCAGAATTCAAATGAAAAATGGGATGAAATAGACTAGTATACTAATCTTTTGTCTACTTTATTCGATATGTTTTGGTGGAGCATTGCAGCACAAACCCATTCTAGCATTGAAGCTGAAAAGATCAAAACTTTATTCGGCCCTAGGCGTAACTATTTGAGTGATGTGTTTTAGATGCAGGCTGCCTGGTCGTATTTAGTGCAAATCCGTGGCTAGTTTACTCTGTGCCGCAGATTTAAGTTTTTCCTTACAATGTCAAGTGGGACAATCTCATAAAAAGGTCAATTGATTGACAGATGGATAAGTAAAAACCTTCAGATGCGAGGCGCGTATTTTTTATTTTATTTCATTGTACCAGGGTACGTCGTAATTGAACATAAAATGCAGCAACGAAGCAGGTGAAGATTTTTTACGACGTCATCAAGTGTACTCTATTTAAAGAGAGAGGAGATTTATAAATGTTGCTTGAAATAAATCCGGATAATCCGCAGCAGAGGTTGATTCAGCAGGTGGTGGAGCGGCTGAAACGTGGAGCCGTTATCTGTTATCCCACTGACACCGGGTATGGCATCGGGTGTGATTTTTCCTGTCAAAAGGCTGTTAAGAAGATTATTCAGATCAAAAAACGTCCCAAAGGAAAGCCCTTTTCCTTTATGTGTTCAGATCTTAAGCATATCAGTAAGTATGCCCACGTCTCCAACGTTGCCTATCGTCTTCTAAAAAAAAATCTCCCGGGGCCTTACACATTTGTTTTGCCGGGAACAAAAATAGTTCCGAAGTCCATGGTGACAAAACAAAAAACCGTGGGTATCAGAGTTCCTGAGAATGCAATCTGCCGAATGCTCCTTGAAACTCTCGGAAGTCCAATCATTAACACCTCTCTTCCCGTTGAGGAGGGTGAACCCAGTATCACCGCTCCATGGGATATTGATAACCACTACGGCAAACAGGTTGATCTGATTGTGGATGGAGGGGATGTGTATACTGATCCCTCATCCCTTGTCGACCTGACCGGTGACCACCCTGTGGTTCTGCGGGAAGGAAAAGGGGATGTAACCCCTTTTATGTAGTCATCCCTGCGGAGGGCTGTCTTAGCCCTCCGCAGGGTTCTTTCCCTCTATTCCTTAATGAGTGCTTCCTTGAGGGATTTGCTCATGGTGAAATGGATGGTTTTACGCTCAGGAATGTTCATTATGGTTCCTGTTTTGGGGTTCTTGGTGCAGCGTGCCTTCCGTTTTCTCACGGCAAAACTTCCAAACCCCCTGAGCTCAATACGACGATCTTCCTTTAATGCATCTTCCATGGTCTTGAGCATGATGTCGAGGGCAATGGTCACATCATTTTTGTGGAGAGACAGCTCGTTGCTTACTTCATTGACAAGTTCTTTTTTTAGCATGGTTATTACTTATATGCCTGTGTGGCAGTAGAAAATGTATAATTGAAATGTTTACCGATTGCCAAAGAGGCCAGCGGCAAGTATTCCTGGGATGCTGTAACAGTTTTCAGAGCCCGGTATCTTCTGGCGACTGCAATGTGGATGAGTTTCGCTTTGGATAATGGCGGCCGGATAATAATTACAGATTCAGATATAAAAAAGGTTGTTTTACCGATGGTGAAGTTCACCATCGGTAAAACAACCTGTGGGTCTTAGGTTACGATTGACAGTTTACTTCTCTTCGGATGTTTCCTCGCTGTTATCGTCTCCTGCAGCTGCTTTGAGCAGGTCGCCAAAGGTGGAAGGTGCAGCAGCTTCTGCCTCTTCTTTCTTTTTGGCGTAGTTCTCAGCAGCACCTTCCTCTCCGTCCTCTTCGAGAGTTTTGATGGAGAGACCGATTTTTCTGTCCTTGGCAGACACATTGATAACAATGGCTTTCAGAGTGTCTCCTACTTCGTACATTCCAACTGGAGTTTTGATTTTGTCCTTGGAAATCTCAGAGACGTGAACCAAACCTTCGATGCCTTCTTCAAGCTGAACAAATACACCAAAATCGGTGACGTTGGTGATCTTTCCTTCGATGATGGTTCCTGAAGGATAGTTGTTATAAGCAGCCTGCCATGGATCCGGTTCAAGCTGTTTGATACCGAGGGAGAAACGCTCGTGTTCTTTGTCAATCTTCAGGACAACGGCCTGGATAGTTTCACCCTTGGAGTATTTCTCTGAAGGATGTTTGATGCGCTCGGTCCAGGAAAGATCAGATACATGGATCAATCCATCAATGCCTTCCTCGATACCAATGAATATACCAAAGTCTGTGATGTTTTTGACTTTTCCTTCAATAACTGAACCAACTGGATAGTTGTCTGTCACCAGATCCCATGGGTTAGGGAGAAGCTGCTTCATACCCAGTGAAATACGTTTGGTCTCAGGTTCGATATTTAGAACCATGATCTCTACTTCATCACCAACGGTAACCATCTTGGATGGATGGCGCGGTTTCTTTGACCAAGTCATTTCAGATACATGAATAAGCCCTTCAACGCCTTCTTCAAGTTCTACAAAGACACCGTAATCGGTTATGGAAACGACTTTACCCATGGTTTTCTCGCCAACGGGGAAACGCTCTGCAACAGTTGCCCATGGATCAGCTTTGAGCTGCTTGACACCAAGGGATACTCTGTCGTGTTCTTTGTCGTACTTGAGAACTTTGACCTCCAGTTCCTGACCAACTTTGTAGAGCTTAGCAGGATGGGAAACACGCCCCCAGGAAAGGTCTGTGATATGACAGAGGCCGTCCATGCCGCCCATGTCGATGAAGAGACCGTAATCGGTGATATTGGTAATTGCTCCTTTGATGATCTGTCCTTCTTCCAGGACCGAGCGCATCTTCTCACGAAGTTTGGCGCGGGCCTCTTCGAGGATTGCACGGCGGGAGATAACTACATTGTTGCGTTTACGGTTGAACTTGAGAATCTTGAAGTCAAAAGATTCGCCAATGAGAGCATCGAGGTCTTTAACGGGGCGCAGATCGATCTGAGAATAGGGGAGGAAAGCGGGTACGCCGATGTTGACGGACATGCCGCCTTTAACGCGATTTTCAATTTTTCCTTCAATGGTACCGTCTGCTTCCTGAATCTTGGCGATATCTTCCCATACCTTGATGGCTATGGCTTTGTCCCGTGACAGCAGGAGGCCACCTTCATCTTTGCGGCGTTCCACAAATACTTCAAAAGTGTCGCCAACATTGAATTCAATTCCTTCGTCCAGCTGGAATTCGGATTTGGCAATGTAGCTCTCAGCCTTGTCTCCGACATCTACGAGGACATAGTCGTCCACAGTACCGATGATGGTACCGATGGTAACGTCACCAACGTTAACCACTGTATTGTTCTCTTCCATTTCGAAGAGTTCCGCAAAGCTCATCTCTTCGTCGTTGTCCGGGGTTGTTTGTTTAAGTTCCTCTGTCATGGGCTTCTACTCTTCCAGCGGCCTGAATGATTCGGCCAGGTTGTTAAGGTTGTTATTTTGTCAATGAAATCATTGACTCTAAAATTGAAGAAAGGCCACAGCACAATGCCGTAACCTCGCATCTTGTAAAACCCTACCTTATAGCAAAATTAAAATGGAAAGACAAGAACTTCTTGGGGGGAGTGATCAAAAAAATCAGGCCGTGGTTATAGGTGAACTTGAGCGGTTTCGTCTTGCTGTGTTTTTGGGGGAACTTTCCCTGTTGGTCTGCTGGCTCAGCTGATCAATGTCTTGATGATATCTTTTTTGCCAATGATGCCCGCGAGCCTGTCATTTTCGATGACGGGCAAGGTGTGGATGTTGTCCTCGGCCATAATGGTTGCAATCTCATCAAGTCCAGTTTCGGGAGAGATTGTTTTAGGAGTCGCGCTGCATATTTCTGCCACCGAGGTTGCGGCCATTTTTTTCATCTCAGCTTCCATCTTGTCAGGGTTCTCAAGATAGAATACAGAGTCGAGAATAGTTATGACTGTGGGGATGTGCAGCTTTTTGGACTGGTCGATGAGGTCGCTCTCCGTGGCTACCGCAATGACCTTGCCTGAGTCATCAAGCACGGGGACTCCACTGATATGATTACTGGTGAGTATGCGCGCAAGCTCAGCAACGGGGGTGTCTTTTTGTACGGAAATAACGTTTCTGGTCATAATATCTCTTGCTGTAAGCATGGGCTCTCCTAGTGTGGGCGTGATGGTATCTCTGCGGGGAAATATGTATCCTGTATAGAGTATATCATTTTCACGTTGCTAACTTCAAATAGATAATTTCCGGACAGTTGAAAAAAGGGGAGTAGGGATGCATGGAAAGTGAGTGGCTTTGGAGCACCTTGCTGGCCTGGGATAATTTTATGGAATGTGGTGAGTGCGCCAAAATAAAAGCTGAATCAGTATGTTAGGTCGAGGTGTCTGTGGTGTGAGTGTGTTGCAAATCTAAATGTAGAAATGAGAGTGGTTCCTATTGTCGCACTTCTTTTTTGTCGGATTTTGTCTTGACTTCTGTTTTTGGGATGGGTAATTGTGCCTATGGTTTGGATGTTTTGGGAAAAGACTGCTTACCAGCCGGGAGGGACGAATATCAGCCAGAATATTGATAGAAAAATGTAAATCGACTGTTGTCGAATGTGTCATTCCAGGAGAATGTATGAGCAGAGAATGCGGAAAACTATGTTCATTTCTGATAGTTGTGACTTTTCTGGTTTGTATTCCTGTTGGCAGTGTCTGGTGTCATGATGCTCCTGTCAGAGTAGCTGTCCTCTCCTGCATGGATCCCGTGAAGACCTATAAAAAATTTCACCCTCTGGCTCATTATCTTGAGACTCAAATAGGTCGAGAGGTCAGCCTCCTGGTTCCCAGGGATTATTCCGCTTTTATGCGTATGGTGAAACAGGGACAAGTGGATTTTTCCTATCAGCCAGCACATATTTTTCTAACTTTGGAAAACTATCTGAACCCTGAAATGCGCCTCAGCACCCTGACCATGTCAGGAGAGCGTCAGCATCGTGCTTTACTTATTGTTCGTGCAGACAGCTCTATTAAGGGGGTTGCTGATTTGCGTGGCAAGTCGGTCCTCTTTGGGCCAGAGCAGTCAACGGTAAAATCATTTGCTGCAAAACAGCTTCTGGTAGAGCATGGTATTAACCTGGAGAGCGACCTCCACGACAGCAGTTATGGTTCCTCCTGTGAGAAAACAGCTTTTAATGTCTATCTGAAGGCTTATGATGCCGGGTTTGTCTGTGCTCACAGTTATCATACTCTTATGGGGAGAAAGAACTCTGAATGGCCTATTCCCCCGGCAAGCTTGAGGGTCGTGGCGAAGACAAACCCTATCCCAACCTGGATTTTTTCCGCATCAAAAAATGTTAACCCGGAAATGGTGACGGTAGTCAGAGAGGCACTTCTTGCTTTGTCCAGTCATCCCACAGAAGAGCATCTGGAGATTCTCCACAATATTGAGTCATCCGGATTTGATATTACAAGCGAGAATGACCTCAGAATGCTGCGTAAACGGTTTGTTTCTCAATGATCAGTTTTCGTACTAAACTTGTCGTCCTTATCTCTGTTCTGGTGACAGTCAGTCAGCTTACCACCGGTTTTGTTATCAGCAGGCAGTCAGAAGAAGCGCTGTGTGAGCAGAATGACCGAATCGCCATGGCCATGGCTCGGAATATCTCGAAAATTTCCACAAAATCGTTTTTGAGCCGGGACCTTGCGAGCTTGTATGAGCAGGTCAAGCTTGCCATGCTGGAGCAGAATGTACTTTTTGTGAAGATTGTTGATTTGGATAACAGAATAATAATGTCAGAAACACTCTCTGAAGTGGGGGCTATGCTGTCTTTTTCCAGTGAGAACCTTTCCAGCCCTGTTGCTCCCGGAGAACTGATACTCGATGGCTCTTCGGCAAAGATCGTAGAGCCGGTGGTGCTTAGTGGTGAAACTCTGGGACATGTGATTCTTGGATATTCTCATGTTGAGATACGGGTAGCCATCTTAGCTCTGAAGAAAAAGATACTGACCACACTGCTCATTGGCCTTTCAGGAGCTATATTCATAGCAGTGTTGATCACAGGGATGATAACAGCACCACTGATGAAGCTTGAAGCTGCAGCTGCCAGGATTGCTTCTGGTAAATTTGATCTGACAAAACCTGCCAGGAAACAGGGCGATGAATTCTATCTTCTTTCGCAGACCATGTATGACATGGCTAAACGACTGGAGTCGCTGGTCTATAATGACCCCTTGACAGGGGTGTATAATCGTCTTTTGTTAAATAGCAGGCTACGCGAAGAGCTGGCCCGCAGTAATCGTTACAACTGGCCCCTTGCCATGTTGATGATAGATATAGATCATTTCAAAAAAATCAATGATACTTATGGGCACCTGGTTGGCGATGAAATGCTGCTTGCCTGTACCCGGATCTTCTCAGAACATATAAGGGAAGAAGATTGTTTGGCTCGTTTTGGCGGGGAGGAGTTTGTTGTTCTTGCTCCAAATATGACCTCGGACAATGCCATGCTACTCGCTGAAAGGATCCGTCAGGCTGTTGTGGATGAACACTTTATATCGAGCCAGGATACTGGGGTGATTCGGATGACAGTAAGTATTGGCGTTTCCCTTTATCCAGCTCATGCCCGGACTGAAAATGAGCTGATTGCAACGGCTGATCAGGCATTGTACAGTGCTAAAACCAGCGGTAGAAACAGGGCCATACTTTTTTCCCGGTACTCCGGGTCGTGATGGCTTTTTTCTGCCCCAAGGGTGCTATATATGGTATGGTGCCGCCATCGAAAATAACAGACAGCCTGGTTTAGCAGGTTCAGGAGAGTAAAAGAGGGAGAGGAAATGGCAGTTTTAGAGCTAGAATCGCTGGGCAGGAGGGAGCTTTCCTCTGTGCCTGTGGCAGAACTTATGGATCGGGCTCAGGTCGTGGCAGCAGTACAGACAGCAAATTATGACCAAGGGGAGCAGGCGGCACTCACGGCCGAGATCAAATTGTTACTGCAAAAAGAGAATGCTGTTCTTGTGGCACACTATTACACATCCCCAGAGCTGCAGCAGCTTGCGGAGGAGACCGGTGGCTTTGTAGCTGATTCTCTGGAAATGGCCCGCTTTGGAAGTGAGCATTCTGCGACGACTCTGGTGGTGGCAGGGGTTCGCTTTATGGGTGAGACCGCAAAAATACTCAATCCTGAGAAACGAATTTTAATGCCTGATGCAGATGCCACCTGCTCTCTTGATATTGAATGTCATGTGGATCTTTTTTCAGAATTTTGTGACACACATCCCGATCATACAGTTGTGGTTTATGCCAACACCAGTGCTGCTGTGAAGGCTAGGGCCGACTGGGTGGTTACTTCGGGAATTGCATTGCCCATAATCAAATACCTCGCCGAGCAGGGGCAGAAAGTGCTCTGGGCCCCCGATAAACACCTCGGTGCATACGTGCAGGGGGCCACAGGTGTTGAAATGCTGATTTGGCCCGGAAGTTGTGTGGTGCATGAGCTGTTCAAGGCAGATGGGATAAGGGCATTGAAAAAGAGATATCCGAATGCGGCTATTCTGGTTCATCCTGAATCACCCATGGAAATAGTGGCTATGGCTGATGTGGTTGGATCAACCACTGCTCTTATCAAGGCCGGCAGTGAGCTTGCGGCGACGGAGTTTATTGTGGCAACAGAGCCTGGTATTTTCTATAAGATGAAACAGGCTGAACCGGATAAGCTCTTTCTGGAAGCGCCCACTGGTGGTGCAGGTGGTAGTTGTGAGAGCTGTATCCGTTGTCCCTGGATGGCAATGAACGGCCTTCGGAACCTTGCTGAGACCTTGAAGACAGGTAGGGATGAGATTCTGGTTGCTGAAGCACTCCGGAAGAAGGCACTGATACCATTGCAGCGAATGATGGACTTTGCTAAAGGTCCACATGCTTCAGTGAAGTAGGATCCGTAGGTGTCCGGTTGCAGTTTATATTGTTCTCAGCGGGGGAAAGCCGCAGCTACGCCACCGTCAACGGGTAGAGTCGCCCCTGTGGTTGGTGTGAGGCTGGATGCAAAAAAAACCACTGCATTCCCAACGTGATTGGCAAGAACTTCTGTTTTTAAGAGGTTGCGTTCCCGGTAATAGGCTTTTAAGCCTTGCGGATCAAGATTCCTGGATCGCATTCTGTCTGGCCCCACCACATCCCACAATCCGGACGACACTCCGTGGTCATCAAAAATTGCATCAGCGTTGATCATATTGACCCGGACGTTGTGAGGTGCAAGTTCCATGGCGGCAATTTTTCCAAGTTGGTGTGCTCCTGCCTTGGATGAGGAATAGGCTCCAAAAGCAGTACCTGGTGCAAAGACATTCTTTGAGCTGTTGATGACAATATGACAGGGGGCAGATCCTAGGGCAGCCTGGCCCTTAAAGACTGGGATGGCGGCCTGGATGACCTGAAACACCCCCATGGTGTTTACCTCAGTTACCTGCCGGAATGTATCTTCATCAAGCTCTTCCAGAGTGGCTACATGGGCAAGTCCCGCGTTGGGAACCAGGATGTCAAGACCGCCCAGTTCTCTGATAATGGTTGCCATACCTTCCTGAACAGTTTTTTTGTCCGTGACATCCATGGTGAGGGCACTGATACGCTCTTTCGGGAATTCAGATTGTAGCAGGTCGTATACCTTCTCCAGGCGTTTTTTACTCAAATCTGAAAGGTAGACATGGGCACCTGCCTGTAACAGCTTTCTGCCAATTCCACAGGCAATAGCACCTCCACCGCCTGTGACAAGTGCCACCTGACCGGCTAAAGGGAGCGGTGGTGTGTTCCCCAGCTTGACCTGCTCAAGACTCCAGTATTCCATGTCAAAAATATGGGCTTCCTCCAGTTCCCGGTATGGGGCAATACCGGCACCCTTTTGTTTTGCCATGAGGGTATGCAGAGCTATATCTCCGGCAATGCGAGCTGCTTTTTCACTGTGTCCGCAGCTAATCATTCCCAACCCGGGGATAAGTATGACCCGTGGTTTGGGATCAAGGCAGATGCGTATCACTCCCTTATCCCGGATCTGGGTTTCAAAGTAGTTCAGGTAGGCTTTTTCATATGCAACAAGACTATGTTTGATTGTCGTGGCCAATGTTTCCTCATGGCTGTTTTGAATGTTCAGCCAGAGAGGATAGTTTTTGGTACGGATCACATGATCAGGGGTGAGGACTCCTGAGGTGTAGCGTGATTGTGCATCTTTTTCCTGGAGGTAGTCGAGTACTTCCCTGTCCTGGTTCAGAAGGAGGTAGAAAGGGCGGGAGGTACCGTTCTCTGTGATAGTCAGGGCGCCGCGTAACAGGGGCAGGATGGTACTTGCAGAGAGCTTCGGTCTGTCTGGCTGTGTCGCAGCAGGTGCGGTGCTTTTTGATGCTGCAATGTATTCCTCGGCCAGGTTGACATAGTGGATCATTTTGCTGTAAGCAGCCTCCCCGCTTTGTCCAAAGGTGAAAATACCATGGTTGAGCAGGATGATGGCTTCCATGTCCGGTTGTTTTTCATAGAGTTCCACTACTTTTCTAGAAAGGGGAAAGCCTGGCATGATCCAGGGAAGGATTCCAATTCTTTTACCCAGCACCTCTTTAAGCCGCTCTTCGGGGGTGGTCATATTGGTCAGGGTGACAATGGCATCTGCATGGGTATGGTCGATGAACTTATGAGGGAGAAATGCATGGACCAGTGTTTCGATCGAAGGGTTGGGCGCAGTTGCATCCAGCATGTGGGTCTTGAACTGGTTAACCATCTCCTCGTCTGACAGTTGCTCAAGGGGGCGGAGGCGCTGAAGATAGGTGAGGTCAAGGGCTGGAAAGCCCTGGGGCTCAATGGTGGCCAGATCCCAGCCACTCCCCTTGATAAACAGAACCTTGCAGGGATCACCGAGGAGGTCGGTGATGGTGGATTTTACCGAAGTATTGCCGCCGCCATGCAGTACCAGGTTTTCTTCCTGGCCAATGAGGCGGGATGTATAGGTGCGCATCGCAAGATCCGCATTGCAACCATCTTTGGATTTTGCGTAACGTTCTGCGTCGCTTGCTGAATATCTGTTTTCCATTCTGTTCGTTTGTGTTGTAGAGTTTCTAGCCGCTGTAGGCACTTATCTCAGCCATGAGCGAACCGAAGAGTTCTTCGTAGCGTGGAATCGCCTTTCGGAGGATGGTCAGGAGTTCGGGGATCTCATTGTTATTTACCACCAGATTGGCGGAAAGGGCGAGGGCTTCCAGGTCATAAAGGGTGGAAAACTCAGGGCCGATGAGAATGTAGAAGATGAATCTGCGCTTTAACATGGACATATCGCGCATGAAATTATGGAAGGGGGATTCGTCAAGGGGACCGGGCCTGAAACTGGTGTGGAGGATGACACTGGCATAATTAATAAATTGCATCTTATCCATGGCCTCTTCATCTGACCCGGCAAAACTGGCCTGGTAGCCGATGCTTTCTATTGCCTTTGCCACGAGATCTCTTTCAGCTCCTGGGTTAATGAGAATGAGGGTTTGTGGGATGTCTTCAACGACTTCTTCCTCTTCAAACGTTCCTTTCTTGAGCCAGGTAATATCTGGAGCTTCCGGCGGTTTGACAGCCCCCGCTGTCAAGTTTGTCTGTTGAGTCGTACTGTTTGGATTGAGGTGGTTGCCGTCAAGCACTATAGCTTCACCGCATTTAGGGCAGGGCAGGCGGAGCAGACGTCCCGGGGCAAGCTGCTGAATACCTTTTTTTATCTTGTCGCTGAGTTTTAATTTTCTGTTGCAGTTTTGGCATGTTATGGTCATTGTAGTCCTCTTTACCAGCGGGTTTGTTCCTCTTCTTCCATGGCCAGACCGGAGAGAGTTGATGTGGCCTCTCCGCGTGATGCTTTGATGGTGTCGAGGCCTCGGGCAACTTCGTTTCTGTGAGAGCTGTATCGTATGGCGGTCCCTTCAGTGATAAGTTCGGATTCGTACAACTCCAGGATATGCTGGTCAAAGGTACGCATATCTATGGCAGATCCCTGTTGGATGACTTTGTAAAAGGTCTTTTCCTCATCCTCTCCGTTTAAAATCAGGTCTTTTACCCGCAGGCTGGTACAGAGAATTTCCATGGCAGCGATTCGGCCACCGCCTACTTTTGGCAGCAGGCGCTGACCAACGACCCATCGAATGGTATCTGCAAGACGGTTTCTGATTTGGGGCTGCTCCTCCTGCTCAAACATACCGAGGATACGGTTGATGGTCTGTCCTGCGTCAATGGTATGGAGGGTGGAAAGAACAAGGTGTCCGGTTTCTGCAGCAGTGAGGCCGATTTCCATGGTTTCCCTGTCCCGCATCTCACCTACCAGGATGACTTTCGGAGCCTGTCGCAGTGCCGCACGCATTCCTCCGGGAAATGTTGAAAAGTCATTGCCAAGTTCGCGTTGGTTGAAGGTGGCCTTTGCATGGGGGTGGACATATTCGATGGGGTCTTCCAGGGTCACGATGTGGACTGAGCGATCCATGTTTATTTTATGCAGCAATGAGGCAAGAGATGTGGTTTTACCACTACCTGTGGCGCCTGTGAAGAGTACTAGGCCGTTCATCTCCGCTGCCATCTTGTTAAAGGCTGAGGGGAAATTCATACCTTTGATCGTGGGAATGGTGGTTTCGAGCTTTCTGAGAATGGTGGTGAAGTAGCCTTTCTGGGTGAAAATGTTGACCCTGAAACGAACCTTGTCACCCAGATTGTAGGATAGATCACAAGATCCCTTTTCAACCAGATCCCGGAGGAGGCGCTTATTGTTGCCGATGAGGTTCAGGGCAAAGACTTCTGCCTGGAAAGGGGTGAGCCTGTTGACTGGCGGGGTGACAGCAATCGGCATAAGAACTCCGGCAGATTCAACCTGCAGAGTCTTGCCGACGGTGATATTCAGATCTGAGACATTCTCATATGCCTCGAGCATTGATGTGATCCAATAATCGATTTCTGTTTGTTTCATTCATTCTCTCCAGATTTTTTTTTACACACCTGTTATTTTCATAGTATATTGTCACAAACAAGACAAGAAGTTCAGATTTTTTATTTATTAAAGAAAGATAAGGGCTACTTAAATAGCAGGTATGTATTCCCGCGTCGATTGCTTTTGGGATACCGACTTTTTTTTAGGTGAGCTTTAGAGGTGAACAGTATGGCAATCCCATTACGCAGTAATACAACAACCCAGGGAAGAAAAATGGCAGGGGCCCGCAGCCTCTGGCGTGCAAATGGTGTCACAGAAGAACAGTTTGGCAAGCCCATTATCGCCATCGTGAACTCTTTTACCCAGTTTGTTCCCGGCCATGTCCATCTCCATGAGATTGGGCAGCAGTTGAAGAAACAGATTGCAGATCTTGGCTGCTTTGCGGCTGAGTTTAATACCATTGCCATTGATGATGGTATTGCCATGGGGCATGCGGGAATGCTTTACTCCCTTCCTTCCCGGGAACTGATTGCCGATAGCGTAGAGTATATGTGCAATGCGCATACTGTGGATGCCATGATCTGTATCAGCAACTGCGATAAGATTACCCCCGGTATGCTGATGGCGGCCATGCGACTCAATATTCCGGCGATCTTTGTTTCCGGTGGCCCCATGGAGGCTGGAGTTGATGGTGAAAAGCGCTACGACCTTGTGGATGCCATGGTCATGGGAGCGGATCGTGAGGTAAGTGATGCTGATGTTGCTGTCGTTGAACGCTGCGCCTGTCCCACCTGCGGGTCGTGTTCCGGGATGTTCACTGCTAATTCCATGAACTCTTTGAATGAGGCCTTAGGAATGGCCTTGCCTGGCAATGGAACTGTTGTGGCAACTCATGCAAACCGTATAAGTCTCTTTGAAAGAGCAGCTGAACGAATCGTGGCCATGACTGACGCCTGGTATAAAGATGAGGATGCCTCTGTGTTGCCGCGAAATATAGCTTCCAGGGCCGCATTTCTTAATGCCATGACCCTCGATATTGCCATGGGCGGATCCACTAATACGGTACTTCATCTTCTGGCCATTGCCAATGCCGCTGAAGTCGAGTTCAGCATGGAAGACATTGATGAGCTTTCCCGTAAAATCCCCAATCTTTGTAAAGTTGCACCCTCTTCACATTACCACATGGAAGATGTGAATCGGGCAGGGGGGATTATGGGGATCCTTGCTGAGCTTGACCGGGCTGGAATGATCGATTCAAGTGTCAGTCGTGTTGAGGGGCAGACCTTGCAGGAGATTCTTGCCAGCTGGGATGTGGCAGGAGAATCCTGCGATGATGAAGCACGCAATCTTTATTTAAGTGCCCCCGCCCAGAGTGGCCGCAATCTGGTCATGGGGTCACAGAAGAGTATGTATGCTGCTGCGGATCTCGATCGGGCAGAGGGCTGTATCCGTGATGTGGAACATGCATACAGCAAGGATGGCGGGCTGGCAGTACTCTATGGAAACATTGCCCTTGACGGTTGTATTGTGAAGACTGCGGGGGTTGATCCATCTATCTTTAATTTTAAGGGAACTGCCAGGGTCTATTCCTCTCAGGAGAGTGCCTGCGATGCCATTCTTGGTGGTTCGGTTTCTGCAGGGGATGTGGTGATTATTCGCTATGAAGGTCCTAAGGGCGGCCCTGGAATGCAGGAGATGCTTTACCCCACCTCCTACCTTAAATCAGTACATCTTGGCAAGGAATGTGCGCTTATCACCGATGGGCGTTTCTCCGGTGGCACATCTGGACTCTCCATTGGGCATGTTTCCCCTGAGGCTGCTGCTGGTGGTGCAATAGCCCTGGTTCGTAACGGGGATGTTATCACAATAAACATTCCTGAACGCAAAATTGATGTTCAGATTTCAGATGATGAGCTGGAGCAGCGCAGGGCTCAAGAGTTGCAAAAAGGCTCCGCTGCATTCAGGCCGGATGACCGTGACCGGCATGTATCCCAAGCCCTGAAAGCGTACGCAATGTTCGCAGCATCTGCTGATAAGGGTGCCGTAAGGATAGTCCCAGGTGGCTGATATCGTAATTAATATTGTAGTTACTGGTCTTTTTTGGATTTGTTTTTGTGGTACATATTGATATTGACAATTACTCATGTGTTCTGTAGATTAGATGTCTTGCTTGATATAGTATATTGCCATCGAAGTTTTCTATTATATTTTTATGAGGTCTGGTTATGAGTAAAAATCAAATTATCATCGCCTTGGTTGTGCTTACTCTGGTGGGTACGATATGGGGGTCGGTTCAGGATAAAAAAAGTAAAAGTCTTGAAAGGCAGCTTGCAGCATTAAAAGCCGATCCTCCTGCATCACCAGCTGTTGATGAGGCAGTAGCCAGTGATGCCCAGGCTGTGGTAAACAAAGCACTTACTGAGATAGCAGATCTGAAATCTCAGAACAAGGCTCTTTTGGCAGATGCGGAAACTTTGCGTAGCAGTGTGGCCAGTCAGCAGAAAGAGATTGCCAGTCTTAAAAAACAGCTTGCTGAGGCAAGCAGTGGTTCTCAAACCATTGGAGCAATGCAGGCGCAGCTTGACAAGGGTGCAGCCGAAATCACAAAACTTCAGGAAGCTCTGACTGCTGCAAAGGCAGAGGTTGCTCAGAAAACGGCAGCCCTTGCGGCTGCAGAAGAGGTTGCTGCGGGTTTAGAGGGCGTAAAGTCTGTTCTGGCTAACAGCGTGGACGCTTATAGTGCAAAAAGTCAAGAACTTTCGGCTGAGGTTGAGGAGTATCATTTGCGTATCCAGTCCCTTGAAAAGGCCCTGGAAGAACGTACGAAGAGTCTTGTTGCTGCCGGTGAGGAATTGGCACGAACCAAGCTGAATATGAATGTTTTACTCTCCAAAATCGCAGCTCAGAATAACTCCCTTGAAATACTTGAGGAAACCCGAGTGGCACTTGAAAAAGAGCTTGCCATGAAGTTTCTGACCATAGAGGATCTTCAGCGGCAGTTGAGTATTAAGGTCGTTTCGGAGGATGTAAGTACTGAGGAGCCAGTTACTGAAGAAGATCAGGCAGCTCCTGCAGAAGAGGTTCAGCAGGCTGTTGAGGAATCGAGTGCTGCACACTGAGACGCATTTTACAGAGAATATGAGCTGCCTTTATCCAGAATGGGATAGAGGCAGTTTTTTTTGTTGAATGATCACCATTAAGAATGGTGCGGTACAGGAAGAACCTGATATGGAAATTTTGGATTGTAGTGGATTAAACTGTCCTGAGCCAGTTTTGCGAACGAAGGCTCATCTGGAAAAGAATTTGAATGAGACTTTTGGCGTTTTGGTGGACAATGAGGCGTCACGCGAGAATGTACTGCGTTTTTCAAGGAGCAGGGGTTGTGAGGCAAAGGTCACAGACAGTGCTGATAAAAACTTTCTAATCCATGTGACTCCAGGAGGAGAGGTGCTGGATGAAAACTTTGAGAAAGATGAATATCTCTGCGAAGTCACGTCCGGGGCTAATCTTGTCTATGTGATAGCCTCTGATTCAATGGGGCGTGGTTCTGATGAGTTGGGCTGGGCTTTGCTGCAGACCTATGTCACAACCATTGCTGAGATATCACCCCTTCCTTCTCACATATTACTTTATAATGGTGGTGTGAAGTTGGCCAGTACACCGGGCAAGGCTCTTGAATCCCTGCAGCTGCTTGAAAAGAAAGGTGTCACAATCTGGATTTGTGGAACCTGTCTTGAGCATTTCAGATTAGAAAAAAAACAACAGGTGGGGGGGATCACCAATATGTATGATATTATGAGTACCATGGCTACTGCTGGAAAGGTCGTAAGTCCTTATTGACATCCGGATTTATAGTGTACATGAAAATATCTCCAGCTCCTGTGGATCATATTGCTGATGACTGTGTCAGCTGTGGGATTTGCGTTAAAGAATGTTCCTTTCTCCAGGAATACGGATCGCCAAAAGATCTTGCTGAAAACTGGCGAAGTGGGCAAAATCAAGGTGGAAAACTCTTTCCTTTCGAGTGCAGTCTCTGTGGCCTGTGCCTTGGAGTGTGCCCCAAAAAGCTAGATCCTTCTGCGATGTTTCTTACCATGCGTAGAGAGCTTATGGCTGGTGGTCAGGGTATACTCAGACAGCATAAGACCATCAGATCGTATGAGAAGCGAGGGAGTTCTCCTCTGTTTTCTTTTTATTACTTTCCCGAGGGATGTACCACAGTGCTTTTCCCTGGATGTGCCTTTCCGGGAACTCGTCCCGATACGTTGCTGCATCTTTATCAGCACCTTCAGAGCTCCATTCCGAACCTTGGAATAGTTATGGACTGCTGTACAAAACCTTCCCATGATCTCGGTGACAGTGCGCATTTCACGAAGATGTTTTCGCAACTCTGTCGGATTCTAGACTCCAATTCAGTAACTAGGGTTCTTGTAACCTGCCCGAATTGCCATCGTATCTTTAAAGAATACGGGCAGGGGATAGGGGTGGAGAGTGTCTATGAAGTGATGCCTGGGGGTGATGGCTTGCCGGTTACCACTGAGACAGAGGTGACAGTACACGATCCTTGCGGGGTGAGATTCGCGTCATCGGTACAGGATGGTGCAAGGGAATTGCTGCAGCAGCAGGGAGTGCGGATCAGAGAGATGGAGCATAACCGTCAGAAGACTTTCTGCTGCGGCGAGGGCGGGGCTGCCGGGTTTATCAGGCCTGATTTTGCAAAATCATGGACCGACAAGCGGGTGAGGGAAGCAAAGTCTAACCTTATCATCAGCTACTGTGCTGGTTGCACACAATTTCTCGGTGAGGCTGCCAACTGCCACCATCTGCTTGATTTTCTCTTTTTTTCGCAGCGGGTAATGGAGGGACGCCACAAAGTGAGTCGTGCCCCGTTTACCTACTGGAACCGTTTCCGGCTAAAGCAAAAACTCAGGAAGATGTGCTGTGCTGGTCGTTGTGGTACCCGTAACCAGATGGCCGGTTAAGTCTGTTCTGTCTCCAGAAGGACCCGGTTGACCTTTGCGCCGGAGTCCCACAGGGCGTCAATCATGCTGTCCATTTCTTTTCCAGCCACCCGAATGGTGAGCAATTGGTGGTCAGGGCTGTAGTTCTTGATGATGGTGATGGCCAGCAACTGCATATTGAAATCTTTGCAGATATCGGTGATCTTGTACACGGCGGCTCCATTATTTTGAATCTGCAGTTCAATTCGAGCCCCTGATTCCCCCCCGCCCAATATTTCTGCAAAGGCTTGAAATATATCTGTTTCTGTTATTATTCCCAGCAGTTCATCGTTTTCCACCACCGGTACGGCTCCAATTTTAAAACGACGCATCAAAAGGGCCACATCTTCCAGTGGATCCATGGGATGGGCGGTGACAGGATTGGATGTCATAAATGAAGAGACCTTTGCCTGGGTGGCGATGATTGTTTTTTGAGGACTGGAAGAAGAGTCAATGGCAGAAGGAAGGGCCCTGTGGATATCACTCTGAGTGATGATTCCCACCAGCGTATTATCTTTGACCACAGGCAGATGGCGGAAATGAGATTGGCTTATGATTTCAACCGCCTGGCCAATAGGAGTGTTCTCGTCAACTGTGGTGACATCCTGCTGCATCCAAAGTTTAATAAACATGGGTTCTCCTGTTATAAATCTGTCTCGATGAAAGTGGAGTTGTCACTGTGCAGTGAAAAACGAATCCCATGAAAATCATATTCAATGGTAGTGGTGGCATTGCCGATCTGGATCTCTGTTCCACTGAAGATTGTTCCTTCCACGGTGATGGATATTGTTTTTAGAAAAGCACTCTCGCTGCCACTGGTTCCTGCTGGGATGAGGTCGAGGCCGGTCATATTCTGATAAAGTGTGTTAATCGCCTCTTCAAGGGACTGTCGTTGTTTAATATTTTTCTTCATTCCGTGGAGCTGCAGGAAGGTGAGGCATTCTTGTTCGGTGTCTCGCAACTGAGCGCGGATTCGTAAGTAGCGCAGGTACTTTCCAGGGGAAATTCCTGCTGCAAGGAGAGTCGGAGGTGCGTTGGGTGAACCCACATTACCGAGAGTGATGCTAGCGCCGCTCATCAGAAATCCTGCCATGACCTGACTGCTCTTTTGGCCCAGGATATCGCCATCAGACATTATTGTACTGTAGTAGGCCTGTTTTCGTATGATGGTCTTTCCTTTTACCCGCAGATTAGCCTGCTCTATGAAACTGAAGTCTGCATCTCCTGCCACGCTTACCTTACAGTTTTTGCCAAGGATTCCACCTTTGATAACCAGGTTTCCACCGCACTTGATGGTTGCCGATCTGACATTTCCACCAAGGAGCAGATCGCCACGGGTGTCTACCTTGAATCCGGGGAGGATCGTGCCTTTTATTTCGACGGCATCCTGGGATTCAATATTGCCAGTACTGTAATCAATGTTTCCGGGGATAAGTTGATGGGCACAAACTTTGATGGAGTTGTCGCTTACAAGGGAGAGGATACCACTGCGACTGGCAATAACAAGGCCCTTTTCTTCATCGTAGACAGCATCGTCAGAAACAGCGAAGGGAATATCTCTTCCCGGGAGTTGAGGGATTTCATCACCGAGAACATTGAGGCCAGGGGTACCACTTGTGGGTGGAACTCGTGTGGCAATAACCTGTCCTTTTGAAACACCAACAAACATTTTTCGTTCACGAAAATCGATCGTACCGTTCCCGAGGAGTTTTCCAGGAAGAGGACCAACCTCGATATTAAAACGGAGCAAACTATCCTTGCCGTTTATGGGAAGAAATCCCCTGGCGACGGTTTTATTTTTGAGGATTATTTTTTCAGTGGCGGAGTATTGCAGTAATTGAGATAAGCGCTCTTCCATTATCCCAAAACGAATATCATTACCCTCAAGGATCTCTGCAATGATTTCGAGAGTTGGACCGGGAGTGTCAGATAGAGGAGGGTAGATGGTGAGCTGTGCTTCCATCATATCCTTTGAAATTGTCACCAGGGGGATCATGGTGATCATTATGAGGTGCATCTTTTGACTGGTTTTGCTGGATATCTGAGGGTACCCGTCTATTTCAGCGCTGATGGTATGTTTGTCATCTGTAAGCCGAGTATGTTTTCCTGTGACCAGTTCAAGTGGTCTTTTTGGGGGATTGTCTACAGGGGGAAGAACCAGTTGAACAAGAGGTTGGTTTTTTCGTACCAGCTCCATGGTCTGAACAGAGGATTGATCCCTTGCGGTAATATTTTCGGTACGGAACAGAAAATTGGCAATCAGAAGGGGATGAGCTTCTTTGGTCTCGTTGCTCAAGGCTATATTTCCCCCCTGGGTCGAACAAGATCGTGGAGCCAGGTGCGACAGGCTTCCAGTTGTTTCTTTTTCAGGAGTATAGAAAAAATTTCAGAGGATGCTTTTTTGAGGGATGATTCCTTTACCGGTATAATTTTTTTGCAGTAGAGAATATTGAATCCGTCTGCTGTTTCTATGATATCACTTATTTCTCCCTGGCGGAGAGAAAAAAGGATCTTGTCTAGATCGGTGCAGAGTTCACCAGCTACTAGGTTTTTCAAATTACCACTGCCGGAAACGGCGCAGCTGGAATGGAGGCGGGCCTCTCTGCTAAATGTCTTCGGATGCTGGCAGACTCTGTCGCGGATGTTTGTTATCAAGGCAAAGGCTTGGTCGATTTCCCGAACGGAAACCGGATTGAAAGGGATGTGGATGTGTCCGGCGATACGCCTCTCCTGCAGCCTGAAATCTGCATGGTTCCGGGTGTAATAGGAGAGTATTTCAGCCGCAGTCACAGACTGTACTGTAGAAGCAACCCTGGAAAGTACTGTCTCCACCCGAAGGTCGTTGTGAAGAGCAATGGTATACTCTTCCATTTGCATATTGTTTTCCTCCAGAGTGGAAAAAAAAACATCGCTGCTGGGATATTCGGAAATAACATCTTCCAGGGTTTGGTTCAGGGTAACCTCGGGAATAACAACACAACAGGCATCTTCTGAGGTAAGGATAACCTGATGGAGAAGCATTTCTTCATTGGCGTGCTGGTATGCAAGGGTGTATTCGTGCTTTGTCAGATTACTGGTACTTTTCTGGAAATCTTGAAAGGCAAATTTCATGAGATGAAAGGACAGTGATGGGTCAATCTGATTTTGCTCTTTATCCTGCTGCATAAGATCCTCTGGAAGTGGAATGGCAGCCACTGCAAAAGTATATGTATTCTCTGAATTCGTGCCGGCGTCGTAATTGTTTTTTTAGTAACATGCTGAGTTATAGGTGTAAAATTTCCTATCAGACAAGTTTGGAGAAATCACCAGCCTCCCTTTGGGTCATTTGCTGCCGACTGTCCTGTATCTTTTTGATGCGCCTGTTGCTCCTCAAGGAGATGAAAGGAGGTAGATGCTTGCGACTAATTATTGTAGCTTTATTGTATCGCATTACTTTGCGGAAACAAAATTTTTCCGGATGAAAAATGAAAAAAATGCATCTTGCAGAACTCTTTTTTTCTTTTGGAAAATAGCAGAGAATTATAGGCGATAAGCAGTTTCTTTCGGAAAGGCAAGAGTGCAAGGGGGAGAGTTGTCGCCGAAACCATGGCGCGTATTGTGAATTTTGGTACAGGTGAAGGGCTGCTGTTGCAATCTTGGAAAAAGATAGATCTGTATATGTGATACGACGGAAGTCACGTTATACATTGCGGAAGATGAATTTGTAAAAAGGGAATTTTCTGTGGGACAGGGTAGGCTGAGAAAGGTCCTGAAAAAAGTATGTAAGAAAGCGTTTCTTCGAAGTAACAAGGTATGTCTGTCTCTGTACAGTGCTGCAGACAGGGGACATATTACAGCGCAGTGACAGTGAACTCTTTATTGACAAGATTGTAAAAAGCCAAAACAACCAATGCCTAAGTAGAGCTTCCTCAATAAGTCATCCAGCTACAAGCTGAATGGATTTTACTGACATGAGCCAGTCCGTAAATTTAGCCAATATTTTTACCAAAAGGGCCAATTGTACAAATCCAAGAGTCTTTTTGAG
>Ga0256840_1000666_pt1 | contig 34570 bp, 35 predicted proteins | sample 355202metaG_FD_185969 | JGI IMG/M metagenome (GOLD analysis project Ga0256840, IMG submission 185969) | Hydrothermal vent microbial communities from Mid Atlantic Ridge, Atlantic Ocean - 355-202 | ecosystem: Environmental > Aquatic > Marine > Hydrothermal vents | place: Atlantic Ocean: Mid...
CAACTGAGAGTGCTGTTTTTTTATTGTCACCTGTTAATAATACAGTTTTTATGCCTAATTCATGTAAACGATCAATAGCCGCTTTTGAATCTGAACGGATAGGATCAGAAATTCCCATTAAAGCAATAAGCTCATTATTATCAGATAAAAATATAGGCGTACTGCCCTGCTCTGCTAGCTCTTCAGCATTATTTTGAAACTCAGTGATAGAGATATTCTTCTCACTCATTAGTTTCGCATTGCCTAGCCAATATTCTTTATCCTCGATTTTTGCGCTGATTCCTCGACCGGCTAAAGCATTGAAATCTTCAGCCGCTAGGTAGTTAATCTGCTCTTCCTTCGCTTTATTTAAGATTGCTAGCCCTAATGGATGCTCTGAACCTACTTCAAGGCTTGATGCGATTGAAAGAACTTGTTTATCAGTATACTTAGCGATAGTTATTAAGGTTGTTAACTGAGGATTACCCTCTGTTAAAGTACCTGTTTTATCCAAAACAACGGTTGTGAGTTTGCTTGCCTGTTGCAAAACTTCACCATTACGAATCAAAATCCCATTATCCGCAGCACGACCTACGCTAACCATTATAGAAATGGGTGTTGCCAAGCCCAACGCACAGGGGCAAGCAATAACCATCACGGTCATAGCAACAACAATCGCATAAGCAAGAGAGGGTTCTGGTCCAAAGAAATACCAAAGTGCAAAAGCTATTACTGCAATAATTAATACCACAGGAACAAAAATTGCCGCGACTTTATCCACCAACCGACCAATTGCAGGCTTGCTAGACTGTGCTTTTCGTACCAGATCAATAATACGAGCTAAAGCTGTATTACTCCCGATACCTGTTGCACTCATTAGAAAGCTACCTTTGGTATTTAAAGTTCCACCAAAAACCTTTGCATCCATACTTTTATCAACAGGCATTGGCTCACCAGTGAGCATTGATTCATCAACAAATGATTGACCTTCTATAATGATGCCATCGACAGGAATTTTTTCACCAGGTCGTACTCGGAGAGTTTCTTCTAAACCAACCTCAACAATAGGAATATCAACTTCTTCACCATTACGAATAGCTCTTGCTGTTTTTGGTTGTAAACCAATCAAGCGTTTTATTGCTTCAGAAGTCTTCCCTCTTGCTTTAGTTTCAAGTGCTGCCCCCAAAGACACCAGCGCAATGATAATTATGGCTGATTCAAAATATACATGACGCGCAATGCTTGGCATAACATCAGGAAAAAGAATAATTAGGGTCGAATACAACCAAGCTGTTCCCGTACCCATTGCCACCAATGAATCCATATTTCCACGACGATTTTTTAGTGCTACCCATGCGCCACGAAAAAAGTGACCACCAACAAAAACTAAAATTGCCAGTGTTACCGCACTAATAAGCATCCAAAATCCACGCCCTTCAACAGGGTCTGGCAACCACCCCATTAACATGGCAAAAAATAAACCAAAACCCAGCACACCAGCAATAATAGCTCGCCGCCAAAGGGTATGATATGCCTCTAACTCTTGCGATTCCTTTTCGGTTTCATCCGCCAGTGAAGTAAGCTCTTGTGCCTCAAAGCCTGCTTTTTTGACGGCAGTTTGTAGATCTTCTACAGCAAACTCACCTTCAACAGTTGCCGTGCGTTCGCCAAGATTAACATGCGCTTTGACAACTCCCGCTACACTAGTTAATGCTTCTTCAACCGAAGAAACACAACCCGCACACATCATGCCCGCAATGGACAGTCTGGTTTCAGCCATATTTTTCTCCTAGTATTGATTAAGCAATGAATTAAGCAAGAGTCGTTGGATAGCCAGCATCCGTAATTACTTTCACAATTTCAGCTGTATCGATAGCACCTTCAATCGTTACTGTTTTCGCATCTAAGTCAACTTCAACTGACTCTACGCTAGCTACTTCAGCTAAAACCTTTTTTACATTAGCTTCACAACCGCCACACATCATTTTTTCTACATTAAATACTGTTGCCATGATTACTCCTTAATCATCCACATTAAAAAAGAAAAGTATAAAGTCTATAGTGTGCTACAGGGTCAAGAATATAAAAAATGAAAAAAAGGGGGGGGATGGGTATAAGTTTGCCGTGAATTTGTTGTTATAGCACACCATCAACATTGGTTTGATGGATAAAGAACAGATTTTTAGATAGCCATTGCCTCATCATCGTTACTATCAGAGAGATCAGCTACAATTGCACCAATCCTAGATTATATAGAGGTGTAAATGTCTCCTCTTTCTGTGGACGATAGAGGCGCTGATTTCGAAGCTTAATAACCAAGCTTTGCATGGCCGCACCTGAGAGCCACAGAGTTTTTTAATCGTATAAACTACGAGTTTAGCCCTTACTTACCAATTTCTGGTATTTTTATTTTAATCTGAAATACATCAAATTAATCCTCTTTCTGCAAATGAAACAATCTCATCACCAATAATAAAGTGATCAAGAACTCGCACATCTATTGTGCCAAGTGCCTGTTTCAATTTATTGGTAATCGCAGTGTCAGACTGACTTGGCTCAGCTACGCCAGATGGATGATTATGAGCTAACACAATAGCGGCAGCATTGTGCTGTAAAACTCGCCTAACAACTTCTCGGGGATGCACACTAGCACTGTCAATCGTTCCGCGAAATAGTTCTTCATACGCTATTACACGGTGTTTATTATCCAAAAAAAGACAAGCAAAAACTTCAAAAGGATATTGTTGCAAACGTGATTGTAGGTAATTTTTAACATCGGCCACATTATTGATGGCATCACCACGTTGTAGCTTTTCCTGCAAATAACGGCGGCTCATCTCAACAACTGCCTGTAATTGAACATATTTTGCCTGACCCAGACCTTTATTTTGAGTAAAACGCTTTTCATTAGCACTCAATAAAGGTGTTAAGCCACCATTGTCTTCTAGCAAATCACGCGCTAAATCAACGGCAGTTTTGCCTTTAATACCCGTTCGCAAAAAAATTGCCAATAACTCAGCATCTGTTAATGCCTCAGCACCTTTCATTAGTAATTTTTCGCGCGGTCTATCTTCTACAGCCCAATCAGTGATTGCCATGTGATTATCATTATAATTTGTTATGATAAAAGCAATTATGTCAGATTTAATCAAGAAACAAATCCTAATCGGGATAAGCGGGGGCATCGCAGCGTATAAAACGGCTGAACTGGTGCGTCAATTAATCAAGAAAGGTGCAAATGTACGTGTTTGTATGACACCTTCTGCCTGTGAATTTATTACACCTTTGACGCTGCAAGCACTTAGTGGAAACCCCGTGCATACTGATCTTCTTAATCGAAATGCAGAAGCAGCAATGGGGCATATTGAATTAGCACGCTGGGCTGATCTCATCATGATTGCGCCTACTACCGCTAACTTTATGGCTAAACTAGCTCATGGACATGCCTATGATCTGCTTTCAACGATCTGCTTAGCGACTCAAGCACCAATTCATCTTGCTCCTGCAATGAATCGTATGATGTGGGCAAATATTGCAACACAAGAAAATCGTAAAGTACTAATAAATCGTGAATACTTCGTACATGACCCGGCTGATGGTGAACAAGCTTGTGGAGAAATCGGCACAGGGCGAATGCTAGAAGCTCAAGAGCTTGCTAGTATAATAGAAAACATGTTTACAAAAAAACAGCCCCTGAGTGGATATAGCGTTTTAATCACAGCAGGGCCTACACGCGAAGCCATTGATCCAGTACGTTTTATTAGCAACCGAAGCTCAGGAAAAATGGGCTATGCAATTGCGAAAGCTGCTAAAGCACTTGGTGCTAAAGTTACTCTCGTCTCTGGTCCTGTAGCACTTGATGCTCCCGCTGGTGTGCAACGCTACTTAGTTGAATCAGCAAAAGAAATGCATCACCAAGCAATGACATTAGCAAAAACTGCTGACATATTCATCGCTACAGCAGCTGTCTCTGATTACTCTCCTGCAAAAATCTCTACTCAAAAAATAAAGAAATCTACTGATATACTTTCTCTTGAATTGCACTACAATCCTGACATTCTATTTGATGTTTCACACCACTACCCTGATTTATTTACAGTCGGATTTGCAGCTGAAACAGAAAATTTAATCAACCATGCTAAGCAAAAACTACAACGGAAAAAGCTCAATATGATTGTTGCCAATCCCGTTGGAAATAATAAAGGTTTTGATAAAGACACCAATCAATTGGAAATACTTTGGGAAAATGGACATATTTCTTTACCTGAAGACAATAAAAACAAACTTGCCAAAGAATTACTATTGATTATCTCTAAACATATTTCTAAGGACTCTTAAGTGACACAATTAACACAAAAAAATGCCCACAAAATCGACTTTATTATCCTTGATAAACGCATTGGTGATACCATCCCCCTACCCCACTATGCCACCGAAGGCTCAGCAGGAATGGATCTACGCGCCTGCATTGACAAGTCACTAACCATTAAACCAGCAGAAACACATCTTATCCCAACAGGGATCGCCATTCATATTGCCGACCCTTCACTAGCCGCAACAATCCTACCCCGCTCAGGTCTAGGGCATAAACACGGCATTGTGCTAGGCAATCTAGTTGGATTGATTGACTCTGATTATCAAGGTCAGCTTTTTATCTCATGCTGGAATCGTGGTGAGACAGAATTCACAATTGAAGAAGGCGATAGAATCGCACAATTAGTCATTTTACCAGTAATACAAGTAACACTGAATCAAGTTGACTCATTTGAAGACAGCACACGCGGAACAGGTGGCTTTGGACATTCGGGTAAAAACTAAAATATATCTATAATAGCCGCATGGGAAGCACCACGAAATCAAGAGGCTATTTGTGTAAACTGGCATTTTATATATCAAGGATGCGAGAGTTAAATTAAAATCTCTTTGTCCATCAATATAAAATAGCTAATAACTGCAAGCAAACTAGCGCAAAAATGCCTGCCAATAAGTCATCTATCATAATTCCCAACCCACCCCCTACCTTTTTATCTAAAATAGAAATTGGCCAAGGTTTCCATATATCGAATAAACGAAACAGTGCAAATCCAACAAGAATCCACAGCCAGCCTTTTGGTGCGGCTATCATGGTTACAAAATAACCTGCAAACTCATCCCAGACAATACCTGAATGATCATGTACCCCCAATAATTTTGAGGATTTATCACAAATCCAAATGCCTAAGAGAGAAACAATCAACACAATCAATAAATAAACAGGTAAAGAGAGATCCTGCATGAATAAATAAAGTGGGATAGCCGCCAGAGTACCAAAGGTACCTGGCGCAAAAGGTACAAGCCCGCTACCAAAGCCAAAGGCAAAAAAGTGAATAGGTGAACTTAATACTTTGCGATTTAAATCAGGAATTTTAGGGTTTTTAGTACTCATGCTAATGATTATACTCTGAATAGCTCAGTAAAAGCATGAATACTAAGTGAAAGCATCTGAAAACTTTAAATCCAACAAGTTTTGTTTGATGAACCCATCAAGTACCTAAAAAATTATTTAACCAATTTGCAGGAAGGCTTTGAATCTTTGAAAGATACTGTTGTTAATCCTAAATTGAGCCAACCTTGCATGCCATCTCTGTAATATTTTATTTTTTCAGCTGGGTAAGATAGTTCTAATAAAGTTAGGATTGATTTTGATGTTTGTCCGCACCAGCTTCCATTGCAATAAAGCACTAATGTTTTTGCCTCTGAAAAATCTAGTTTTTCACTCAAAGTTTTATTTTCAAAGGCTTCAAATAATTCATTGGGCTCAACCCCTTTAATTATTTTGACATCAAATGATTCTACCAATATAGCAATAATATGTGTGAATGAAAGTGCTTTATTATCTAACGATAATGCAGTCCACGGAATATTTTTAGTTCCTGGAATAGTACCTACATCAACCCATTCTTTAATGCGAGAATCTATAATTAAAATAGAATCATCTTTAGTAGATTGCTGCAAGTAATCAATCATTTCAAGTTCTGCAATGGTTTCTACTTTTGGCGCGATTTTAGCTGGTTGTACACAAAATGGAGGGCAAGGGCGAGAAGTTTTGGCAAATAAATCATGAATCGTAGAGTGTGGATCTTGGTTACGTTCAATAACAACTTCTTTGCGATTATGTATAACCGTAATACTAGAAAGTTTGTGAGTAATATTAACCGGTTTTTCTATCATTGATGATCTTGCTGATAAGCCTGTCGTTATTCTTTGTAATAGTTTTGTAAAAGCCATAATTATAATTTTTTTATTTATCTTTAGAAGAATTAAGTCCGTGAGTTCACAGAAAAATAGGTGAAATAAGGTTAAGGAAAACCTGATTAAGTCGATTAGAGTTTAGCACAGAAAATATTGGCAGATTTGGCAAGCTAAAAATAATTGGACTTGATCAGGGTTTCCTTAAGCAGGTATTTCTCAAACCTCTGTATCCCATAGTAATCTCAAGGATTTAGATATTAGTTGAGCAAGAACACTAAAGGTTTAGTATTACCAGGATTTGTGAGGTTTAATGGCATTCTTGCTAAGCTGGAAAGCAAGTTAACAATATTATTAACACTCAAAATATCAGGCAGCCTTAAGATTTTAGCTAACTTATTGTCGTTATCATCGGCATGAAATAATTGATATTTCCGTAACTACTCAGCTGTAAAATAATCGTGTAATTTACCAATAAGTGATGTAAATAAAAACCTATGAATCTAACACTACCCAGAGAAGAAGAAATACGTACAGCCTACCAAAAGGGAGAAGATGCTGCGCTAGCTCTATTCAATTAACTTGAGAAGAAAGTGATTAGTTTGGCAGAAACACTAAAAGACCAAGCAGAAGCGATTAAAAAATTAAAAGCCAAGTTATCAAAAGACAGTAGCAATAGTGATAAACCACCTTCAAGTAATGGATATGGTAAGAAAAATACTGAGTGCCGAACAGAGAGTTAGCGAAAAAAGGACAAAAACCGAATGGTGGACAAAAGGGGCATCAGGGAAATACTTTAAATAAAACCTGAATCCGTGAGTTCACTACGGCACAGGACGCAAGCTATTGACTCATCATGACTTTAAAAATACCCGCTTAATCTAAGGGTGAAGCTAAGATTTTTTAAATCTCATGCTAAACCAATATCTTACGCCCTGCTATCCACATTGACCTCACGGATTCAGGTAATAAGTTAAATCCGGGATTTATGATTTAATACATTAGTGTAGATTAACCCAACTAAGTATCGTACTTTGTCGGATTACGCTATCGCTAATCCGACCTACAAAAACACAGATTTAACCCAGTACCAATAGCAAATTTATTGATACCCATCCCCCCCCTTTTTTACATTTTTTATAACACAATTATGTATAGATTTTAAAATGAACTTATAAAACGATATTGCCCGCTATTATTCAGATTGGACTCATGGATTCGGCTTAAAATGTAGAGTTCCCTAATAGTTCATTCTTTAAGGATGACTGCACGGGTCTACTCGATAGCCATATCCCAAATAATGCACGTTTAAAAGGTAAACCTTTGATCACAGTTAATGCTTTGCCATTTTTTACAACCTTCGTTCCACCGTCTAGTGTATATGCTAGATCAAAAATATCACCCTTGTTGATTTTACTACTGAAACCTTTTACCAATATTTGATTAATTTGAGGTTCGATCGCTGCGGTTTTACCCCCTGTTGAAGCACGAAAACCTTGTTTTATTGCATGTTTCATTTTTTCTGCACTGGCAAAACCTGAGACTATTTTTAAACGTATTGCCATTGGTTCATTTGCGTTCATTAGTTGTGTGGCGTTCTTGCTTTTCTTTTGAACATAAAGCCCCATTTGATAAATAGAAATAATAAATTTGGTGCGTGTACCAGCACCATTTAAGAGTAATTTTTTCCCAGCTAGTGGATAAGTATCAGGGATACCACTAAAGGCATTAACAGTAAGTGAAGTAAAAAAAAGTGTGAAAATGAGTAGTGATGATGCAACTATACGCTGGCTAGTAGACATAGTTTTCTCCTGACTAGATGGGTAAAAAGAAATATAAATGAGGGTATATAGCACTAAGCTACACTGAAATACTAAAAAAAACAAATTATGCACTTGTAGAATGGAGGAAAGCCTGATCAAGTCCAATTATTTTTAGAATTCACGCTTGCCACCTCTAATTATAGTGCGATAGAGTTTCTGACCGCTTTCCTGATATTTCTTTTCAAACAAGGTCATAGGTTTTATTGCTTGAATAATCTCTGTACCTGTACAAACTAAATTGCATTGCTGTGACTGATCACTGACAATTTTTACTGCCATACTAAATTCATCAGCATAAACCTTCCAATTTGTGCGTAACTCAATTTCACCACCTAGTGCTAACAGATCAGAAAAAGCAGGATGCCCATGCCAGCGACGTTTTAAGTGTTTTGATTTAGGATAGGGGTTGGGATATAAGATTGTATGTCGCTGTAATTTCCAGCCTTGCTGTTTTGCAAGGTGCCAAAAATCAGCACATTCAGCTTGGACTAATCTGACATTATCCGGTAATTTATTATTATACTCCTTTCCTAATCGTATCGCAGAGCGATCTATACCAATGACTAAGGCATCAGGGTTTTCTTCTGCAAGGATGCTGGTACTCATTGCTGTGCCGCAACAAGAATCAAAAATTAATGGTCTATTTTCTGCAATGGCAGCCAATATCACTGGTTTTAATTGATTGAACACAATCAGTGTATGCTGTGAAATTGGTTTTTGATGCTTAAATTTAAGGTGCTTTAGTACAGTTTTCTCTAGGTTTTCATGAATACGTTGTTGTGCATCAATAATTTGTCGTGAAGCTGATTGTTTTTCATGTGTTTTATTCATATAGTTTAGGGAAACCCTGATTAAGTCCAATTATTTTTAGCTTGCCAAATCTGCCGCTAAATTCTAATTAACTTCATCAGGGTTTCCTTAGAAAAAGTTATTATTGCACAGTTTTTTTAACTTCTAGGAGGCTGTCTGAGAACTCGGATTGAAACGAAAATGCCAGAAATATTATAAGGTGAGCTTATCAAAAGAGGCGAATAGTTGTTCTATTTAACGAGTTTGATAAGCTCAGATTATGATGTTTATGGGATTTGCAGTCAATTCTTAGTTCTCGGACAGCCTCCTAGCATGAAGCTCTTTTAACATATCAATAGTTACATGACTGTATTGACCTGCATCACCTTCTAAAACACTAAAAGGTGCATCAGGTTCACCATACTGATCTAAAACCAATACTGCACCTGAGAAATCATCATCTTTGGTATAACCATTAACTGTAATCAGTGTTTTTAGGTTTGCAGCCAGTGAGGATTTAATACCATTTAATGAATCTTCAAACGCTAAACATGCCTCTGGTTTAAGATTCATTTGCTCTAATGCCCAATCATAAATATCAGGAGCTGGTTTTTTGGCAGGGACAATATCACCTGCTGCAATTACCTCAAACCAGTTTATAGATTCTTCGCCAAGTGTTGCTGTTAATAAATAGGTTACATTAGCAGGAGTGGTGGTTGTCGATATTGCTAAGCGTAAACCTGCTTCTCGCGCTTCATTGATTAGACGTTCAACACCTGGGCGCAAGGGGATTGCACCTGATTGTAATAATTCGAGATAAAAGTGAGTTTTACGCTTGTGAAGCCGTGCAGAAAATTCAGTGATGTCTTCATCAAGCTGAAAGTCTTCAAGGAACTTTTCTATATATAAACGAATACGCTCTTTACCACCTGTAACTTGAAGTAGCTCACCATAAAGCTCTACATCCCAGTCCCAATCAAGCCCTGCCTCTTTAAATGCTTCGTTAAAGGCAACACGATGCCCGTCCCTTTCTGTATCTGCTAAGGTTCCATCGACATCAAAAATTAGTGCTTCTAACTTACTCATACTATCCTCTACTAAAAAATATCCAAAAAAAGGGGGGGGATGGGTAATGGAATAATAATTGACCCATCTATATCTACTTATCTGAATCCGTGAGTCGAATCCTTGATGAATCAATAGCTTATTCACTGTGCCGTAGTAGACTCACGGATTCAGGTACTTATACTATGCAGAATTATTACTTTTAATCAAATTAACTTAAGGAAAGCCTGATTAAGTCGATTAGAATTTAGCGTAGAAAAATCTGTCGCTATTTTTCACGAAGTGAGTCGTAATAGTTATTCTATTGCGCCGATCTTCGTGGAAAATATCGGCAGATTTGACAAGCTAAAAATAATTGGACTTGATCAGGGTTTCCTTAAGGAAAGCCTGATTAAGGAGTATATGGTTATTATTCATTGGATTTGTATCTTTTAGACCTTCTAACCCATCCCCCCCTTTTTTTACATATTTTTATTTCGTTGGGATAGTAGCTTCTGGAGTCACTTTAGTTGGCTTATTTTCAGGTGCCAGTATGACTCCTTTGACATCACTAGGTTTTGGAATATTGCTAGTAGCAGTTTTTACAGGTTTTATTGCTGGTGATACAATAGATTTTCCTGTTTTTGCAGGCATAGGTCTAGCAGTTATCGCTGGTGCTTTTTTGGGCGCTGTTGGTGTTGTTAATGCTTGAGATTTTATCTGTGGAGCAGGAAATTTATAGGCAGGGTTTGGTACAAATCTATAGTTAGGTCGATTAGCACCATAACTCCAAGGGCGTGTATTATTATTCCAGTTATTACCCCAGTTCATACTGGGCATATTCCAGCTACTACCACTATTGTAGCCGTTGCCACTCCCCCAATTCATGCTTGGCATGTTCCAGCTAGAGCCACTCCCATAACCGTTATTGTTTCCCCAGTTCATACTTGGCATATTCCAGTTACTACCGCCATTATTGCTACCCCAATTCATGCTTGGCATATTCCAATTGCTACCACCATTATTATTACCCCAGTTCATATTTGGCATATTCCAGTTGCTACCACCATTATTACTACCCCAATTAAAATTTGGAGCATTAAATCCATTTGGATTATTTGGGTAGTATTGATTTGCATTAGCTACTAAAGAGGAGCTAATTAATGCTAAAGATAAAACTAAAATTTTCATGGTATGTATTCCTTCGCGGTTTAGGTTGATTATTTTGATGACAATATTCTAGCACAAAAAAAAGTAGGTCTACTTTAGGAAAACCTGATTAAGTCAGTTAGAAAATAGCGGCAGATTTGGCAAGCTAAAAATAATTGGACTTGATCAGGCTTTCCTTAATAGCCCTGCCTCAATTTTTTGATGTCGATATGAAGATTTTATTGAGCAGGCACGGTAGGTACGGCGGGAACTGCGGGTGCAGGATATGCATATCCGCCAGCAGGAGGCATGTAACCGTAAGGCATATTACCATAACCGTATGGGTTCATATTATACCCACCTGGAGCATTATAGTTTCCGTAGTTACCATAGCTTCCATAGTTCCAGTTATTATTATTGTCCCAGCTATTCATAAACTCATCCATCCAGTACATCGGAGTCCACTCAGGCCAATCACTTTCATCCCAATATGGACCGTTAGGCCCCATTTTCCACTCTCCGTTATTTCCACTGCCAAACCAGTTAGCTTGCACGGTTGTTGCCATAGAAAATGTTGCCATAGTAATAATAAGTATCAATATTAACTTTTTCATCAGTATTCTCCTGTCGGTTATGAATTGATTATTTAAGGAAAACCTTACCAAGTGTTATTACTATACGAATTCACGTTGCTAAAAAATAATTAGACTTGATCAGTGTTTCCTTAAGTACTATACATGTTAATATAGAATATGAGCATCTACTAATATAGATAGAAGTATTTATGCGTTTTGTCAAGAAATAGGCATAATTCAGCCTTTATTAGCACTCAATATTAGCAATTAAAGAAAAGGACATAAAATGAGCAATCACAGTACAATGCTTCCTATTATTACAATTGATGGACCATCAGGTTCAGGAAAAGGTACAATTTCACAACAGGTTGCAGACGCACTTGGCCTACATATACTTGATAGTGGAGCATTATATCGCTTAGTAGCCTTATCAGTATTACAAAAAAATATCTCACCTATTTGTGCAGATAATGAAGCTGAAATTTACCAGCTTGCAGAAAAACTTGATGCTGCTTTCTTAACTACAGATGAAGGTGAAGTGAAAATCTTGCTTGAAGACAAGGATGTAACACAGGCGATTCGAGCTGAAGAATGTGGAAAAACCGCATCACAAGTGGCTACTTTGAAAACAGTTAGAAAAGCTCTACTCACGCGACAGAGGAATTTTTTGCAAACCCCTGGCTTGGTTGCTGATGGTCGTGATATGGGGACGATTGTTTTCCCTGATGCAAAACTTAAAATATTTTTAACAGCAAGTACAGAAATTAGAGGTAAACGTCGACTTAATCAGTTGAAAGAACAAGGTATAAATGCTAATCTGCACGGCTTGATTCGTGATATAGAAGAGCGCGATACGAGAGATATGCAACGTAAAGATGCGCCTCTCGTCCCAGCTGCTGATGCGATCACTATAGATACGAGCAAATTGAGTATTGATGAGGTAGTTGCTTTAGTGCTAAAAGCATATAAAAAGGCTTACCTCTAAATAAATTATCACCTGAATCCGTGGAGCCATGCGGAATCAGGTATTAGAAATTTTAACAAGTATTTTAAAAACCCGGCAATACAAAAGTAGAAATATTGCCTTTAAAATATTTGTTTAATTTGACCGTCTGATATGGGTTTATCGGCGTTATACCAAAATAGGTTTTAATACCATGAGTGAAAGTTTTGCGGAGTTATTCGAAGAAAGTCTAACGTATATTGAGATGACCCCTGGTTCTCTTATTAGTGCGACTATAGTAGATGTTACTCCAGATTTTGTAACAGTAAGTGCTGGCCTTAAATCTGAAGGCGTTATTCCAGCCGATCAATTTAAAAATGAAGCAGGTGAAATTACTGCCCAAGTGGGTGATGTAATTGAAGTTGCTCTAGAAAGTGTTGAAGATGGATTTGGTGAAACCAAGCTATCTCGTGAAAAAGCGCGTCGCTTACGTGCTTGGGAAATTCTTGATGAAGCACTAACTAAAGATGAAATTATTACAGGTGTGATAACTGGCAAGGTTAAAGGTGGATTTACCGTTGAGCTTGGCGATATTCGTGCCTTCCTACCTGGTTCTTTGGTGGATGTACGTCCAGTACGTGATACTGCCTACCTAGAAGGTAAAGAACTTGAATTTAAGCTAATCAAACTTGACCAAAAACGCAATAACGTGGTTGTTTCACGTCGTGCTGTTGTTGAAGATGAATACAGTGTGGAACGAGAAGCACTACTTGAAAGCATCGAAGAAGGGAAGCAAATCAAAGGTATCGTTAAGAACCTTACTGATTATGGTGCATTTATTGATCTTGGTGGAATTGATGGCTTACTGCATATCACAGATATGGCATGGAAGCGCGTTAAACATCCATCAGAAGTACTAGAAATTGGTACTGAAATTGATGTTATGGTTCTTAAGTTTGATAAAGAAAAGAGTCGCGTATCACTCGGTCTTAAGCAACTAGGTGATGATCCATGGCAAGATTTGGTTCGTCGTTACCCTGTTAACACACGTCTATTCGGTAAAGTTAGCAACCTCACTGATTATGGTTGTTTTGTTGAAATCGAAGATGGTGTGGAAGGTTTAGTGCATGTTTCTGAGATGGATTGGACCAATAAGAATGTTAACCCAGCAAAAGTTGTCACTCTTGGCGATGAAGTTGAGATAATGATTCTTGAAATTGATGCTGATCGTCGTCGTATCTCTTTAGGCATGAAACAATGTAAAGCGAATCCTTGGGATGAGTTTGCAAAATCTGCTACTAAAGGTGATCAGGTTAAAGGGGTTATTAAATCGATCACTGACTTTGGTATCTTTATCGGTCTTGAAGGCGGTATTGATGGATTGGTTCACCTATCCGATATTTCTTGGAATGTTCCAGGCGAAGAAGCCGTTCGTGAATTTAAGAAAGGCGATGAAGTTGATGCTATTATCCTTGCTGTTGACCCTGAGCGTGAACGCATATCTTTAGGTATTAAACAACTTGATCAAGATCCATTCTCACTTTTTGTAGCTGCAAATGAGAAAGGAAGTATCGTAAAAGGTAAAATTACTGAAGTTAATCCTAGGATGGCTAAAATTGATCTTGGTAATAATATTGAAGGTATCTTACGTGCATCTGAAATCTCACGTGACCGTGTTGAAGATGCAAGTACAGTCTTAACTGTTGGTGATGAAGTTGAAGCTAAGTTTATGGGTGTTGATCGTAAGACACGCGCAATTAACTTATCAATCAAAGCTAAAGACTACGCTGAAGAAGCTGAAGTATTAAAAGAATACAGTGGAAGTACTACTGCTACGGGTACTCTAGGTGATATTTTCAAGGAACAGCTTGAGAAATAACCTCTGCACCTAGCACTCCATTAATATTCATTTGATGGAGTGCCAGGTGACTGCCTGAGAACTCGGATTGAAACGAAAATGCCAGAAATATTATAAGGTGGGTTTATCAAAAGAGGCGAATAGTCGTTCTATTTAACGAATTTGATAAGCTCAGATTATGATGCTTGTGGGATTTTCAGTCAATTCTTAGTTCTCGGACAGCCTCCTAGCTAAAAAAGCCGGAAATAGTATTTATTTCCGGCTTTTTTTATTTATTTTCAGTTATTTATTCAAGATTCTATACTATTATTTTATTACAAATAAAGGTAAAATTAACGTAACCGTACTAGAATTCAGGGAGAAAAAGGTATGACTAAATCAGAAATAATAAATATTCTTTCACGCAAGCAAAGTCACTTAAGCAGTAAAGATATAGAACTATCAATAAAAATTTTACTTGAACAGATGAGTGACACACTAGCAAATGGAGAAAGAATAGAAATTCGTGGCTTTGGTAGCTTTTCTTTGCATCATCGCGCAGCACGGAGCGGTCGAAACCCAAAAACAGGTGAAAAAGTTCTTTTATCTTCAAAATATGTTCCACATTTTAAACCAGGCAAGGAATTGCGTGAACGAGTAAACGCCTCTAAAGAACTACACCCCATTCAGGATTAAAATAAAAAGAGGCAATAGTTATTTTATTTAATGGTTTTAATAATCTTGAGTTATAGTGCGCGTAAAATCCGCAGTAAGTTCTTAATTCTCAGACTGCCTCTTAGCTTTTATTTAGCTCTCAAATGATAGAAATATTATTTTTATTGCTTCCTTTTGCATTCTACTCTGGCTGGAAGACAGCACGAAATAGATATAGTAATAATCAGAAAAAGCAAAGAGAGCTATCTGGACACTTTGTTAAAGGGGTTAATTACCTCTTAAATGAAGAACCAGATAAAGCACTTGAGGTCTTTTTAAACTATCCAGATATTGATGAATATACCGCTGAAACCTATCAATTATTAGGTAATTTATTCCGTAATCGTGGCGAAGTAGACCGAGCATTACGAGTTCATCAAAATCTAATTGCGCGCCCAAATATAAAACAAAAGCAAAAGCAGAAGGCAATGTTCTCATTAGGTCAGGACTTTTTTGCTGCTGGAATGTTAGACAGAGCAGAAAGCGTCTTTCAAGAGTTGCTAAATGACAATAACTTAAGTAAAAACATTCAGAAGACGACTGTTTGTAGCTCATTACGGACAATTTATGAACAAACGAAAGAGTGGGAAAAAGCCATAGAAACAAGCAATTGTTCTAACAAACTATTAGACAAAGGCACAACAGAAAACCAAACTAATGAAAAATCACTGATTGCACATTACTACTGTGAGCTGGCTGATGAGGCACTGGATAGAGGCGCACTGCATGAAGTTGATTTATTAATGAATAAAGCAAAAAAAATACATAAAAAATCTACACGATTAATGTGTCTTGCTGGTGATATTGCATATCATCAACAAGAGCATCAAAAAGCTCTAAATAACTATTTAACTGCAATCAAGCAAGATAGCCGCTTACTCAGCATGTTATTTACAAAAATTGAAGATTCTGCAAAAAAAGTTACAGGAATTCAAGCTTTACAAAATACCCTACTCAAGCTTTTCAAGAAAAATAAAGACTCCACCATATTTGAACATATACTATTACTGGCAGTTAAAAATAATGATACAAGCTCAGAACTTAACAAACTTATCCGCGATGAATTATCATCAAGAAAAATATCAGTAGAATCAATTCAGAGCGCATCAGAATACTTAAAACAAAACTTAGGTGATATTAATTCCCAAGAAAGTTTAAGCCTCATTAATACATCTTTAAAAAACTACTTAAAGGATACGCCTACGTTTCGCTGTATGCACTGTGGTTATAAAATGCATGATTTTTTATGGCGCTGTCCTGCTTGTCATCATTGGGATACAATTGATCACATATAAACAAACAGGATGCAGAAATGTCTAGTAAATTAATCATTGCACTGGATTTTCCGAGTGCCGAACAGGCTTTAAATTTTGTAAAACCACTATCCCCACATAGCTGTAAATTAAAAGTTGGTTTTGAACTCTTTGTTACAGCCGGCCCTGATTTTGTCAGACAACTAGTTGACATGGGTTACGATATATTTCTAGACCTCAAGTTTCATGATATACCCAACACTGTAGCAGCTGCCTGCCAAACAGCATCAAACTTAGGAGTTTGGATGATGAATGTTCATGCCAGTGGAGGTGATATTATGATGAAAGCAGCAAAACAAGCATTAATTGACTGCAATTCATCCTCAAAACTCATTGCTGTAACTGTTTTAACCTCAATGGATCACTCACAATTAAAACGAATCAATATCTCTATTAAGCCAGAAGATCAAGTAAAACACCTAGCACAACTCACTAAAGAATCAGCCTTAGATGGTGTAGTCTGCTCAGCTCTGGAAGCCAAGCTGCTAAGAGAGGAAATAGTCAGTGATTTTTTACTGGTAACTCCAGGAATCCGTCCAAAGGGCATAGAGGCAGGGGATCAAAAACGCTTAATGACTCCCTACGAAGCAAATAAAGCGGGGGTCAGCTATATTGTCGTTGGACGACCAATTACTCAAGCTGAAAAACCTCTAGAAATTATTGATAGAATTAATCACGATATGATGTGATCTTAGATTTTTCTGCTCTAAACTCTAATCGACTTAATCAGATCTTCCTTAAGGAAACCCTGATCAAGTCCAATTATTTTTAGCTTCATGAAAAATAGCGACAGATTTTTCTGCGCTAAATTCTAATTGACTTAATCAGGATTTCCTTAAAAAGTGTAAAAAAGAGGGGGGATGGGTATCTACAAATTTGTCCTGCAATTACCTTTGTGACTTCCTAAATTAAGCTTCAAGAGAAAAAAGAGTATTATTGTTAAAATAACAGATAGCATTCCCCAAATACCTGCGATATACGCGAATAAATCAGGTGCTTTCATCATGGTGCTCATAAGTGATTCTTCATAATAGAAAAACCATTGGTGGTTATCAGGAAAAACCCAGATATGAAGCTGATTAAAAACCTTTACAGGACCAATTATTATTAGCACACCTAATAAAACAGCAACAACAAGAGAAGCATTAATAAATAGTTTTTTTGCTGTAGGCAAAGTAATTCTTTTTACCCGTAAGTAAGTAACAATAACTAACCACATTGAAATAAGACCAAGAACCAATATTTTCAGCTTATCTAATAAATTGGCCACATCCTGAAGATGAATAACTTCTGCTAGAGTAAGTAACGGCTGAAGTTGATTATTAGTATCACTATAAAAAAGTTTTTTTAAGCCTTTTCCATGTTGATTAATTGCTTTAACAATGCCATGAAATAGTTCGACTCGTTCCGCTTTTGATGTACTTTCAAAATCCATCCGTTCTCGTTGGTTTTTCGGAGCATACTGAGCTATATGTTCAGCAATTCCAATATTGTCATACAAAGTTGAATAGAAAAAATCAGATTTTGATAGCACCCACCAGTTTGCAGGCAAAGTTACCAAAAAAGTTAGAAGTAGAAAGACTCCCCAGAATATTGTTTTCATTGCTACCTAGAATTTATTAATTAAAGCATAAACCTCAATCCGTGAGGTCATTACAATATAGGACACATTACATTCTACGAATGGAAATTTAGTGAGGCAGAATTAATACAGTAACGTAGTCCCGTAGGTTGTGGACCATCAGGAAATACATGCCCTAAATGTGCATTACAATTGGCACATTGTATTTCAACACGGGTCATACCATGACTATTATCACTAATTTCAGTCACTGCATATTTATTCACAGGCTGCCAATAGCTCGGCCAACCACTCCCTGAATCATATTTTTCTTCTGAGGAAAACAAAGGTGCTTCACAGCAAATACAATGGTAAACCCCTGAATCCTTGTTTTGGTAATACTTTCCTGAAAAAGCGGGTTCTGTACCACCTTCCTGAGTTATACGGTATTCATCTGCGGTCAATTTCTTCTTTAATATTTTTTTATCCATTTTTAGCTCTCTTTTAGTTCTTTTTTTCCATTAAAAATAGCTTCCAAGCTTCAAATAGATTCTTATCAGGTGATATTAAAACAGAACGCGGTTTCATAGCTGCTCTAAAAACTTCCTCTCCCTCTAATGTACAAGAATAACCACCTGCTTCACTCAATATCAAACTCCCTGCGGCAAGATCCCAGAGCTTCATGCCGCCATGTAAATATAAATGCCCACGGTTCGCCGCCATCCATGCCCATTCTAATACACAGCTCCCCAAATTGCGTTGCGACTTATACGGTGCGTTATTTAATAAGCGTTGCACTAACTCTGGTTGCAGTCGTTTAAAATCAACGATGGCAATAGTTTTATTAAGCGCAAATTCACTACTATGACAAACTAATGACTTCGCATTAAGCCAAGCCCCCTGCCCTTTTATTGCACTAAACATTTCATCACGAATCGGATCATAAGTAATACCTATTTGTACTTCTCCATTTATAAATAAAGCCAATGATGTTGCAAATAGTGGAATCCCTGCCGCAAAATTGCTAGTGCCGTCCAGCGGATCAAGACACCAAAGTTTTTCAGAATTATTAAGTAACTCTTCCTGCTCAAAGACTTCCATTTCTTCACTAAGAAAAGCTATTTCAGGGTATAATTCAGCCAAAGCATCACAAATTCGTTTATCTGCGGATAAATCGGCTTCTGTTAAAAGACTACCATCATCTTTAATTTCATAGCCAACACGATTAAAACGTGTCAGAATTTCTTCTTTCGCAACTTGGCGAATAATGTCTTCTAAGGTTTGTAGTTTAGGAAGCATATTGTTTTTTCAAATTTAGATACTATTGTATATTACCAATGGCTAGCATAATAATCATACTTTTTTTAGCGTTCCTTGCTTGGTTCTGGCTGAACTCAATCCGTGTAAAGGAGATTGCCATGAATGCATCAGCTACGGCTTGTAAGCAAATTGGTGCACAACTGCTCGATCAAACTGCATCACTAGAGAAAATTAGTTTTGTGCGCAAAAAAACTGGCAGACTAACACTAGAACGAACCTATAGTTTTGATTTTAGTCGTGATAGAGAAACTCGACAAAAAGGTCATGTGAGCCTCACTGGTCAGACTATTGCCAATATCTTCCTAGATGAGGATTCAGGCACAACTATATTATAAACCGAATCCCTGTACATACCCATCCCCCCCTTTTTTCAGATATTCCTGAATCCGTGAGGCTACTATGGGATAAATGAAAATAGGAGTAAAAATAAACCTGAATCCGTGAGTCCAATGCGGATAGCAGGGGATAAGATATTGGTTTAGCACGGGATTTAAAAAATCTTAGCTTCACCCTTAGGTTAAGCGGGTATTTTTTAACCCCGTGATGAATCAATAGCTTATGCTCTGTGCCGTAGTGGGCTCACGGATTCAGGATAAATATCGTATCTATTTCTCAGTCCGCTTTAGCAATCTTTTCACTAAAGGCTTAACCGTTCCATGTAAAAAGAGGTAAAGCCTACCTTTCAAATTATTATGCTCATATGAAATATCATAGACTTTTTCTGTTATACCAGCATAACGATGCTTATAAGTTGATTCATCATCAGCATACATAAAGTTGAAAAACTTAAGCTTTTTATTATTAATACTCTGGGATATTTCTTGGGTTAGCATGGTTGTTAGCAGTGAATAACGCTGACCATTTTCCTTTTCAAAACCACTTTGATAGGCATGAAGTGTATCACCATCAATAAAAGAATAAAGAATGGCAACCGGCTTTTCTGCAAAACGCATTATCCTTAAAGAAAATATACTATCTGGATCATTAAGAACAAATAATCGTTGCGCAAGCTTATGATGATACTTTTCAAAATTAACTTGCTCAAAAGAACTCCCAAGATTCATATCGCCACGCCGTGTACGATTCAATTCTGCAAGAAGGCTAATTGCATCATCTAGCTCTTCAATAGAATTGACCTCTTCTATAGTATACTTTTGCTCCCGCTCAAGCCGTGAAAAAACACGAGTAATATTATTACGCATCTTTTTGCGTAGTGTCATTAAATAGGCTTGATAGGTGTCAGGGAGTTCAATGATAGTACGAAATCCATGAGCCTGAATTGTTTGTATAAATACAGTCTCCTGCTCTTTATCTTGCGTAAATAATTTTGAAGCTTCCGAACCTGACAATATCTGATGAAATTTAATCCCATCCCATAAATCACGATGTGTATAGAGATACTCTGATAGTAATTTTAAAACAGATTCTTCATGCCCTGGAGAAATAAGTAAATCCATATACTCTCCAAATACAAAACTTCCATCAGTTTCTCCTGTTCCCAACATAATCAATTGCTTAGAACAGGGAAAGTATTTCTTGGGATTATGGCTGATTTGAAAGGGGGCTAGTCCTATTAATTTATTATTCTTATCTTTACATGCGATGATATAAAGTTGACGTTTGCCATCACTTTGATAAACCTCCCACCAAGTATATAGCCATTCCCATGAGGTAAAAATATTTCCTTTTTTTGAGTTATTATTAAGTATCTGCCAATCAGATCTCAAAGCATTGAAGTCTTCAGCAGTTGTTATAAGTAATATTTTTTGATCATCTGTCATCATAAAACAATCATAAAACTATCATGTTTGTATTTCAATGCCCTTTCATCAGATGTTCATACTTGGGAGCTTCTTGCTGTCGTTTTGCAAATACCTGTTTGTACTCCTCTAAGTTTTCAGCAAGCATTTTTTTAAATTCTTCACTGAAAAAATTGACAGCATTATCAATTTCACTCTCATAATCCTGTAAGTTTTTAGAGCGTGAAGCAACGACAAAGGCACTAAAACGAGCAGTAGCGAATAATTGAGCCGAAGCAACTTTAGTGTTTTCAACTTGATCACAGTGTTTGTTAGCAACATCAATAAAAGAGTCTGCTATTTTGCGAAACTCAGCATTAAGTTCTTCTTGATTCATAAAAAAATAACCTTCATTGCGTTCTGATAATAAATGCGTAGAATAGCGCATTTTCTTAAGCTATGACGGTTATAATACTGTCATTATTATTATTTTTATTATGGAGTCTATTATTATGACTATTGAACGCACAATTTCAATTATTAAACCTGATGCTGTTGCTAAAAATGTAATCGGTGAAATTTATTCACGTTTTGAAAAAGGAGGCTTAACCATTATTGCCTCTAAAATGAAGCATCTCTCTAAAGCCGATGCTGAAGGCTTTTATGCCATTCATAAAGATCGTCCTTTCTTTAATGACCTTGTGGAATTTATGACTTCTGGTCCTGTTATGATTCAATTACTTGAAGGAGAAAATGCGGTCAGTAGAAACCGTGAGTTAATGGGAGCCACTAATCCGGCAGAAGCAGATAAAGGAACTATTCGTGCTGATTTTGCTCAAAGTATTGATGAAAATGCAGTTCATGGATCGGACAGCACAGAAAATGCTAAAATAGAAAGTGACTATTTCTTCACTGAAGATGAAATCTGTCCTCGTACAAGATAAAAAAAACTGCATGAATAATTCTGAAAAAATTAACCTTCTGGATTTCACATCAGAAAAATTAAAGGCTTTCTTCCTCGAGCGTGGAGATAAGCCTTTTCGTGCGACACAAATTATTAAATGGATTCACCAGCACGGTGTTGATAAATTTTCAGAAATGACGAATGTCAGCAAAACCCTAAGAGCAGAATTAGAAACGATTGCAGAAATTCGACCTCTTGAAATTGCAATAGATGATCAATCCAGCGATGGGACTCGCAAGTGGCTATTACGTTTACCCGATGGAAACTGTATAGAAACTGTTTTTATCCCAGAAGATGATCGAGGCACCTTATGTGTGTCCTCGCAGGTAGGCTGTGCTTTAGACTGTACTTTTTGTTCTACAGCTAGACAGGGATTTAATCGTAATTTAACCGTAGCTGAAATTATTGGTCAATTATGGCTCGCTAAAAAATTACTTCAACCTAACCCAGAATCTGAACGGGTTATTAGCAACGTTGTTATGATGGGTATGGGCGAACCTCTATTAAACTTTGACAATGTCGTTGATGCCATGACTTTAATGCTGGATGACAATGCCTATGGATTAAGTAAACGTCGAGTGACACTTAGCACTTCTGGCGTTGTCCCAGCTCTGGATCGATTAAGAGAAAAAGTAGAAGTTAGCCTGGCAATATCACTACATGCACCTAATAATGCTCTTAGAGATCAACTAGTCCCCGTAAATAAAAAATATCCTATCGAACAACTTATCGCTAGTTGCCAACGCTATATGGTCGGAAAAGCCGCCAGAGAGCGGATTACCATTGAATATGTCATGCTAAATGGTATAAATGACTCTGACCAGAATGCACATGAGCTAGTTAATGTATTAAAGGATGTACCTGTGAAGGTGAATTTGATACCATTTAACCCGTTTCCTGAAACCCGTTATCAACGTTCTTCAAACAATAGAATACATCGGTTCAGAGATATCTTGGTAAATGCGGGCTTAGTTGTTATTACCCGAAAGACCAGAGGAGAAGACATTGATGCGGCCTGTGGTCAACTAGCAGGAAAAATTAATGATAAAAGTCGTCGAGACATACACTTTGCGCGGATAGAGTCCTCAACGGAGTAAAGAGTCCTCAACAGGATAAAACTCTCAACAAATCATCACAAAAAAAGAAAAGAATCAGCTTATTAAGTTAGAATACAAAAAGAAAAAATATTGAAAAGAAAGAATAAAAAATTATCACGTACTAAAAAAATTGAATTCGGAGGAATACCAATGAAAAAAATAATACATTCCAAGCACTCACTAATAAACAATATCTCTAATAAAAGTCTCAAATTCTATTTGATTTTAACCTTATCACTTTCAGGGCTTGTAGCTTGCTCTGGTCAGGTAAGAACAGAAGAAGCATCAAATTATAATGCAGAATTAGGTATTCGTTACCTTCAAAAAAACCGACTCAAACTTGCTAATGAAAAACTCATGAAAGCAATAGAACAAAACCCTGAGTCAGTAAAATCCAATCACTACTTTGCTCTTTTGCAAGTAAAGCTAGGAAATAATACTAAAGCCTCTAAATATTTTTCAAAAGCTATAAAACTTGATCCCAAAGACTCAGAATTACGCAATAACTATGGCTCTTTTCTTTGCGAAAGGAATAAGCCTAACGCTGCTATTAAGCAATTCTCAGTTGCAATAAAAGATCCTCTTTATGAAACGCCAGAATTCGCTTACACTAATGCTGGGATTTGTTTGAGAAAAGTCAATAACCACGTTCAAGCAGAAAGATATTTCCGTCAAGCTTTAAAAAAGAAACATTCTTTTCCTAAGGCTTTACTAGAAATGGCTAGACTCTATAATGACCGTAGAATCTATCCAAAAGCTCAAGCATTTATGTTTCGTTATGAAAAAGTTGGAAAATCATCACCAGAAGCTCTACAGTTATGTGCGGTAATCAATAAAAAAATGCAGGATAATAGCAAGGCAAATCGGTGCAAAACAACATTACTTAGATTATTCCCAGAAAGTAAAGAAGCAATACAAATCAGTAAATTATTTTAAGGTATAATAGTCAGCATGGCAAAAGAGAAAATCGACAACAAAGAAATCACAAATGAATCCAATCTTGGTACATTATTACGTGAATATCGTGAAATAGCTGGGTACTCTCTAGCACAAATGGCAGAAGCTTTGTGTTTATCAGATGAAATACTAGAAAATCTTGAGAATGAAAAGTTCCAGAGTCTTCCTGAGCCTCCTTATGTGCGTGGATACTTACGCAACTATGCCAAGTTAGCTGACAAAGATTCGACCGATATAATCAATGCTTATGAATCATTACGTGGTGCTGACCCATCCGATCTTGATTATCACTTTAAAGCAAAACCTACCATACTGACTGACTCACAAAGAAAAATATCACCTGTCATGGGGCAATTATTATTACTCTCTTTACTTCTCGCCTTTATTGCTGGTATATCTATGATTCCCGCCGTTAATAAATGGATCACAAATACTTGGAATAGTTTTTCAGATCAAACACGCCAGCAAGAGAATCCTAATAATCAGGATTTAATGAGTGCAATGCCTATACCGACACTCTTAACAGGCGATGAAAAATCTAGCACCTCAACTGAAAATAATTCTAGCGATAGCTCAAGTGAAAAATCATCACAAATAACTAACGAAAACCAAGCAAATAAAAACAATAGTCAAACTGATGAAAAGAGCACTAAACCAGAAAGCACAAGCCAGCAGGAATCTTCCCAAACTAATGCGCAAATCGCTGAAGCAAATAAAACAACTTCTGAAAATGTAAACGATAAAATTCACATAAAATTAATTTTTAATATGGAAGTCTGGATGAAAATTAAAGATGGTACTAATAAAACTGTCTTTGAAGGATTAAATGCCGCAGGTGGATCAAAAGACCTTGACCTTGTAAAACCACTACATTTTAGAGTCGGTAACGCACAAGGCTTATCACTTTTTGTTGATGACCAAGCTGTTGATATAAGTAGTTATATCAAAGGTAGTGTCGCCAAATTCACACTAGAATAATAGCGAGTTTATAAAATGGCTAAAAACCTTCAGTCTGTCCGAGGAATGCGTGACATACTCCCTGATCAATCATCATCATGGCAATTCATCGAAGATACTGCAAGAAAGCTCTTTAATAGCTACGGCTACAAAGAGTTACGCACTCCAATTATTGAACCAACAGAGCTTTTCAAGCGTTCAATTGGTGATGCCACCGATATTATTGAAAAAGAAATGTATAGCTTCGAAGATCGCAATGGGGATAGCCTAACACTGCGCCCAGAAGGCACTGCTGGATGTGTACGTGCGGGGATGCAACACGGGCTACTACATAACAAACAACAGCGCATCTGGTACATCGGCCCTATGTTTCGTCATGAGCGTCCTCAAAAAGGTAGATACCGAGGTTTTTATCAAGCAGGCATTGAAACTTATGGAATTGCCACTCCAGATATTGATGCCGAAGTCATTGCTATTGCTGCTCGCTTCTGGAAGCTACTCGGCTTTAAAAACGTACACCTTGAAATCAACTCACTCGGTAGCAATGAAGCACGACAGAGCTATCGTGAGGTTTTAATTGAATACTTCAGTGCTCACCATGATCAACTTGATGAAGATTCTCAACGTAGGCTACATAAAAATCCACTGCGTATTCTTGATACTAAAAACCCCAAAATGAAAGAGCTGGTAAGCAATGCACCAGACCTACTCGATTATTTAGATGAAGAATCAAAAAATCATTTTGAAGAATTAAAGCAACGCCTTGATAAGATGGGAATAGCCTATCAAGTTAATTCACGTCTTGTTCGTGGGATAGACTACTATAACCGTACCGTATTTGAATGGATAACTGATGATTTAGGCGCTCAAGGAACAATCTGTGCGGGTGGTCGTTATGATGGTCTCGTCAAACAATTAGGCGGCAGAGAAACACCCGCATGTGGCTTTGGTATCGGACTTGATCGTTTGCAATTACTTGTGGAAGAACAAGGATTAGATCAGTCAAACAATAACCCTCATTTTTACTTAGTAATGGCAGGAAAAGATGCCGAACTCACAGGCGTAACGCTGGCTGAATCTCTAAGAAATACTATTCCTTCTTTGCGTTTATTAAGCAATGGTGGTGCTGGTAGCTTTAAAACTCAACTAAAACGAGCCGACAACTCAAGAGCTGACTATGCCTTAATATTGGGTGAAAACGAGGTTGACGAAGGAAATATCACAATAAAGCCTTTACGCAATAAACTTGCCATATCAGAACAGCAGTCAATATCTCAAACCGAACTTAATGAGTTTATAAGCACAGTTTTAGATTTAGATTATTGAATGTATAATTCTGATATAATCCTACATCCATGAGGCTAATACGGATTCAGGATAGTCACAAAAAATATAGATCAACAATAAATTAAGAGTAACAATTAAAATGGTAGACACGACCCTCAAATCTGATGAAGAAAAAGCAGAAGAACTAAAAGCTTGGTGGAAAGCCAACGGAACATCTGTAGTAGCTGGTATAGTACTAGCAATTGGCGGCATGTTTGGCTGGCAACAATGGCAAAAACACCAGCTTGATCAAGCAGAAGGTGCATCTAAGCTTTTTTCTCAAATTAATAAGCCTGAAACTGATTCAATAAAAATACTTAAAACCTTAAATGAAGATTATAGTAGTACTGCGTATGCCTCACTTGCGGCACTAAGTGCTGCTAAAGCGGCTTGTGAAGCAAATAAAACCGATTTTTGTATCGAACAACTACGCACAGCGGCAAAAAGTGGTCAGAATAATATTGCTGATATTGCCAAAATTCGTTTAGCTCGCACCCTTATAACAACGGGTAAACTAGATGAAGCTAATAGCATTCTGAATGACAAAATGCCAGATGCGTATGAATCACTTGTTACTGAACTCAAGGGTGATATTCTTTATGCAAAAAAAGACTATGCTAAAGCGCGTAAAGCCTATGATGAAGCTATTCTTAGCTCTGGTGGTCAAAATATAGAAGCTCTAAAACTAAAACGTGATGATTTGGGTGACAACCCTAAAACCGGGGCTTAACTTGTGAAAAAATACACTGGTGCGCTTTTCTTCGTCAGTCTAATTTTTATCTTGACTGGATGTAGTCAACAAGTTTTTGGTAACAAAACAGTTCGAGCAATCCCCTTAAAGCCACTCAAAAAAATTGTTTCAAGCAAAAATACAGTAGCTGTTTGGCAGGCCAAAACAGGAAGTGCAATGGGTGAAAACAAAGTACACCCATTCATTAGTGATAAAGCTGTTTATGTTGCAGGAGCAACAACTGTTAGCGCATGGCAAAAAGATAGTGGAAAACTACTCTGGAAAACCAATATTGGTGAACAAATCAGTGCAGGTATTAATGGCTCTTATGTTGATACTCCTAGTATTTACCTCGGCACAAGCAATGGTAATGCAATTTCGATCAATGCCAATACAGGAAAAATCCAGTGGATAGAAAGATTAAGCAGTCAGGTTCTTGCTGTTTCACCAGAAAAAGATGGTCGCGTAGCCTTTCGTAGTATTGATGGTAAACTTCACGGTCTTACAAGTAGCACGGGTGAACTAATCTGGCAACGCTCACAACGCACACCTGTTTTAACACTCATGGGCGCAAGTGTACCTGTCATTGTTGGTCCGCTTGTTATCTCTGGTTTTGATAATGGCAAGGTTGCCGCTTATCAATTACAAACTGGCAAACCCGCTTGGGAAGTTACTCTAGCACTACCAAGAGGTCGTACTGAACTAGAGCGACTAGTTGATGTTGATGGCAAAATCAAACAACTTGGTAATGCACTATTTGCCGCCTCATTAAATGGTAGTGCTGATGGCATTGACCTAGCAAGTGGTACTATCGCTTGGTCAAAAAAATTCTCCACATCGACAGGTATTACTGGAAACCCTCAAGGCTTATATAGCAGTGATGACAAAGGTAACATTTGGAAATTACAAGCACAAACAGGTAACCCCGTCTGGAGCATAGATGACCTACAACGCTATGAACCCACATTACCCGCTCTAGTTGGCTCTTCTTTGATTGTTGTTGCTGATAAAAAAGGTAATATCCATTGGATTAACACTAGCACTGGGAAATTTGTTTCCAGAAATAAAGGTGATAGTGCTGGTTACTCTGTAGAACCTGAAGTTGATGGCAATTCGATCTATGCTATTGGCAAAAGTGGCTTATTAAGTAAGTTTGTTGTTCGCAATTAAACCTGAGTCCCTGAGATCAATGCGGATACAGCTTAAAATATCTAAAAAAAGGGGGGGATGGGTAGCTACCCATCCCCCCCTTTTTTTGTATTTTTTTATAACTCAGATAATCACAAGGAACAACAGAGTTTTTAATTGTAGTCAGGCTTTGTGCTTCTTTTTTGCTATTACTACATCGGCTTGATTAGGAAAATAATGCATGTTCTCCCTCTATCGACGATTGCCTTACAAAACCAAGATTACATTACTGACTTTAATTCCATTGATAATTGCAATTGCAATTATTTCCATTGTCACCATTCAGCAGACTCAACAACTCACCACCACTCAGGCAAATGCCTTTGAAAATGAGCTATTAGCCTCAAAAAAGGTGGAGCTACGCAATTATATGGAGCTAGCCTATTCGGCCATCAAAAGCACCTATGAAAGCCCTTATGTTGATAAAAAACATGCACAACAAGAAGTTTATGACACACTTAAAAGTATGGAGTTTGGTGAAGACGGTTACTTTTTTGTATATGACTACAATGGCATTAATATCGCTCATCCGCGTAAACCACAATTGGAAGGCAAAAACCTCTTTAATTTTCAAGATAAAAATGGCAAATACTTAATTCAAGAACTTATCCAAAAGGCCAAAAATGGGGGTGGCTACACGCATTATTTGTGGGACAAACCCTCAGCTGGAAAATCTGTAGAAAAACTAGGCTACTCTATAGCACTTGAAAAATGGCAATGGATGATAGGCACAGGACTTTATATTGATGATATAGAAAGTGGTGTTGCAAGCATCAAAACCAAAGCGAAAGATACCTCAAGCAATACACTACTACTCACCGCAATAATAGCAATTGCAGCAATTTTGCTAACTGCATTAACGGGGTTTCTGATCAATCTTTCCGAGAGCAAACTTGCTACACAAAAAATGCGTGATCTCACCCATAAAACGGTAAACTTTCAAGAAGACGAACGCAAGCGCGTTTCGCGTGAATTACATGATGGCATTAATCAACTTTTGATTTCTGTAAGATACAAACTGGACACCAGCACCAATAAATTACAAAAATTAAATGATCAAAATGATGTTGAAATTGTACTTAATACAATCAAGGATGCTAGTGATATTCTCAATAGCACCATGCAAGAAGTAAGACGTATTTCACGAGACTTGCGCCCTAGCCTACTTGATGATCTAGGGCTAAATGCCGCATTAGAAAGCTTATGCAATGATTTTTCAGAACGCACCAGTATTCACTTTAAACTTACTAATAACTGTACCGACACACGCCTTCCACAAGAAATTGAAACAGCCTTCTACCGCATCGTTCAAGAAGCACTAACCAATATCGAAAAACATGCACTATCTGCCAAACATGTTATTCTCAAAATTGAAAAGAAACATAAAAGAGTGAGCCTCAATTTAAGCAACGATGGTATTGGCTTTGATGAATCAACATTAGATAGAACCAATCCTGATCGTGGTTTGGGTTTAAGAAATATGCGCGATAGAATAGAGCTACTTGAAGGAACTATGACTGTAAATTCATCAACTGATACTGGCACCAGCGTCAATGTAAGAATACCGCTATGAACGATATACAAAATCCAATTACCACAGAAGCAACTATCCAAGCAATTAATGTAATACTCGCAGATGATCATCCATTGGTGCAAGATGGTATTCGCACCCGTTTTGAAGAAATAGAAGATATTAACGTCGTCGGTGTCGCTAATAATGGTCGTGAATTACTCGACAAAGCCGAAACACTACAACCCGATGTAATCATTGCTGATATTAGTATGCCTTATATTAACGGGCTTGAAGCGACTCGCTTACTTTCTCGCAGCCACCCTGATATTAAAGTGCTAATACTAACTATGCACGATAATCGCGAATACATGCAAAATGCCATCGACTCGGGTGCAAAAGGTTATATTCTTAAAGATCAACCAGCGCATGAAATGATCAATGCGGTACGCGCAATCTATAAGGGAGAAACTCATTTTTGCTCAACGGCAATAGACGTTTTAAGCAATGAAAATAAATTCTCAGTAAAACTCACTGGTCGCGAACAAGCAATCTTAGTTGAATTACTGAATGGCTTAAATAATAAACATATTGCTGAAAAACTTTCGATTAGCGTAAGAACAGTTGAGTGCCATCGTGGTAATATTTATCGTAAGCTCGATACACACTCAATGGCTGGGTTAATTCGTTATGCTAAGAAATATGGTTATATTTAATAGGGTCATATTTCTATCTTAGAAGTGCTCATTACTTATAAACCACGCACAACCACTACCTTAAATTATCCTGAACCCATCCCCCCCTTTTTTTACAACTTTTTTATTAACGCCCTAAAAACAATAATTTAAGACTATAAGCTAAGAAAAATACAAAAGCGATAAGACTCCATTCAGGAATACTAAGACCAAGGAATGACCAAACAATATCTGCACATTCACCAGAACCTTCAAAGATTTTTTGAATAACATCATTTGTAGGAAGGTTTTTCATCCAGTAATCTAAGCCAGGACCACATTCAGGTACTTTTTCCTTGGGCAAGTGTTGCAACCAAGTATGCCTTCCTGCTATCACTAAACCTGCAATACTGATTAGTGTTAAGAGTAGACCATAGATTCTTCTTCCCCAGCCCTTCGGTCCTTGTATAAAACCGATAAGAAAGACAACACCAAAGGCAATAACAACCAAGCGTTGCACACTACATAAAGGGCATGGCTCTAAATATAATACATACTGGAAAAAAAATGCCGTAGCCATCATTGCTACTGAAATTAAAAAACCGATTAACATAGCGGGGCGAATACTTTTTATATTATTTGTGTTCATTGTTTCTTCTCTACCATTTCTATTGCTGTTTTGATGGCAGCTATTAAGCTACCTGTTAGTGCTTTGCCCGTGCCTGCCAAATCAAGTGCTGTGCCATGATCAACAGAAGTACGAATAATGGGCAAACCCAGTGTTACATTTATTGCGTGTCCAAATCCTACATGCTTGAGTACAGGTAAACCTTGGTCATGATACATCGCCAGCACAGCGTCTGCTGTTTCTAAATACTTTGGAGTAAATAAGGTATCTGCTGGTAAAGGACCTGAAAGATTCATTCCTGAATTTTTTAATTCATTGATAACTGGCTCAATAGTCTCAATTTCTTCACGTCCTAAATGTCCTCCCTCACCTGCATGTGGATTTAGCCCACAGATGAGAATATGTGGTGACTCGATGCCAAATTTCAATACTAAATCTTGGTGTAAGATGGTGATGACCTGCTTTAGAGAATCTTTAGTTATAGCGTCACTCACATCCTTCAAAGGCAAATGAGTAGTCGCTAACGCAACACGTAAGGAATCTGCGGTAAGCATCATAACAGGAAGCTTCGCCTGCGTTAATTCAGCAAGAAATTCAGTATGTCCTGTAAATGCAACCCCAGTCTCATTAATAATACCTTTGTGCAATGGCGCTGTAACAATGGCATCAAATTCTTGAGAGAGACAACCCTTTGTAGCACGAGTGAGTGTTTCTAGCACATAGTGAGAATTAGCCGCATTTAACTGACCGACTTTTACAGGCTCTTGGCATTTTATGTCGATAATTTTTATTTCACCAGGAGCGTTTACCGAAGCTATTGCGTTATTATCATAAACACTGAAATGTACGGGAATATTAAGCAGATTGGCACGCTCTTGCATCGTATTCTTATCGGCTACAACTATAAGCTCAGCATTTTCAGGGCTAGTTGATAATTGCAAAATTAAATCTGGACCAATACCTGCGGGTTCGCCTGGCGTTATTGCTAGGCGTGGAATCATTGTCATTATATCATTACTCGCTTTTTATTATTCTATGTACGCTTATCTATGTGTGGCTGCCTATTATAAAATACTTTATAAACGGTATTCAATAAAAGCTTCATCCATTAGACCTTGCAACCAATTTTTATACTCCTCTGACTGATTTTTTTCTGAAATAAGAGATTGAGCCTGAAGCTTTAACGCCTCACGAGTCTGATCAGTTGTTTTACGTTCTAATACTTCAATAAGATGCCAGCCAAAGCGCGTTTTAATCGGTTGACTTAATGTGTTTAACGGAAGAGTTCTAACTGCATTAGCAAAAGGTGGGACAAAAGCAGCAGGATCAGTCATTCCAAGATCTCCTCCATTTGCAGCACTACCCTTATCGGCTGAATTAGTTCGTGCTAATTTTGCAAAACTAGCACCTGCTAGAATCTTATTGCGTATTTGAGTTGCTTTAAGTTTTGCATTAGGTATTTTGTTTGAAACAAGAATATGTCTTACCTGTGCTTGCTGGACTATTTTTCTTTTGCCGCCGCGCTGTTCAATCAGTTTTAAAATATGAAAGCCACGTGCATCTCTTATCACATTTGAAAGCTCACCCTCACCCATTAAACTCAAAGTGCGTAAAAATACTGGGCTCAGTGATTGACTACTTTTCCAACCCAAGTCCTCTTTGCTAGCACCTACTTTAGCAATTATTACCTGAGATAACTTATCAGATTTTGAGAAAAGTTTCTTTCTAAGGTTTTGTGCTTGCTTGAAACGTAAATTAAACTGTTTCACTGAAATTCCATTCGGAGCAGGAAATAGAATATCAACAAGATGATATTGAACATCTTTATTAAGCGTTAAACTTTCTGCTTGAATTAAACTATCTATTTCATTCTCAGAGATTTTTTTCTTTCTTCCTTGTTGACGTTTTTTGAGTGTATCAATATACAGTTTTTCACGAATACTCTCCCTGAAGTCTCTATAGTTTAAGCCCTCACCTTTTAGTGCAACCCTGAATTGCTCAAGATTAAGTTTGTTTTGATTCGCAATTCGCCTCATGGCTTCATTGAGCGCAACATTATCAATTTTAATCCCTATTTCTTTAGCTTTTTGCACCTGAATTTTTTCCAGAACCATTTTTTCCAAAACTTTTTTTATCAGTTCTCTATCAGATAATTGAGTACTCCCAGACTCTTTAATTTTACGAGCAGTTTGCAACACTTCACTGAGCATAACAACATCGTTATTAACCACAGCAGCAATCTTATCAAGAGGAATATCACGAGCTGGAGCAGAGCTAAAGACAAAAAGTGCTATCAGCAAGAATGCTAGAGTTAATGCAAGTCGGCTTGTTTTTGCTACAACATCACCCTTTATTAAAATCTGTTTAGTAATCATCATATCCGTATATATTATCCTTTATTTCCCTACTAGCACCAGTGCCTAAGCTACCAAGCCCTTTTAATTCAAACTCCAAAAAGATGGGCGTTTCATAATGTTTATTATCAGCTGTTAAGTAGCGTTTTGCCACTATTCTGGTTTTCCAGCAACAATCTTGATATTCAAAACCTAATAGTGTCTGCAAATTACGATTATTTTCCACATCCTGATCCACACTTGCAACCATTGACCATTTATTTGTAATGGGTAGCGAACCCGAAAATGTTAACTGCTTGAGTTCAGTATCCAGTTTACGATAACTAATATTAGCAATCCGTTTTTTATCATCATGATAGTTTAATCGAAGTTCAAAGCTTGGTATGTCTTTTTTATCCTTATCTAACAACCCAGTAGCCGAAATTCTAAATCTTTCATTCAACCTGCCACTTAATTCAAGCACCAAATTAGATCTTCTTCCTGTTTGAATAGTTCCACCCGGCAAGGTTACTTTTTTGTCATCAAAGCTAAAACTTTGTCCGACACTTATCTTAAATAATTCCTTACCTAACTGCCTACTCTGAATGCGTGATGTCACCGCAAAGGTAAGTTGATTAGTATCACCGATACGATCTTTACCCGTAAAGCGATTTTCAGAAAATAATTGATTAGTAGCAGAAAAGTTTATTTTAGCCGTATCAAAAATAGGAATATCACTTTGATCTTTATAAGGTGTTTTTGTATAGAATAAACGTGGTTCCAATGTTTGCGTATATTGCTTATTTTTTATTGTAATTTCTCTATCAAAAAACAAGCCACTATCTAATGTAAAAATAGGCAAAGTACGGTTAATAATTTTATTATCACTTTTATTAAGAGAATAGCTTGTATGTTGCAAACTGAGTTTTGGCTTTATAAACCAAGCATCTGCCCCCCATTTCTTCGATGCAAACAACTTTACATCCGCCCTAGTTCCCGTAATTGAATCCTCTTTATCAAAATAAACCAGCTCTGAATCAAAACCTACTTTAAATTCCATAGGCTTACTCTTAGGATGATAAGACAATTTAATTTCAGGCAACCTTGCATAAGGTGCATCATTAATATCCAATATTTGATAATCTTCGACAGCAACACTACCTGACCAATCACCTTCATTGCGTATAATTTC
>Ga0256840_1000667_pt1 | contig 34538 bp, 33 predicted proteins | sample 355202metaG_FD_185969 | JGI IMG/M metagenome (GOLD analysis project Ga0256840, IMG submission 185969) | Hydrothermal vent microbial communities from Mid Atlantic Ridge, Atlantic Ocean - 355-202 | ecosystem: Environmental > Aquatic > Marine > Hydrothermal vents | place: Atlantic Ocean: Mid...
TGCTCGATATCGGCTTCACCGAGATCGAGGTGGGGTTTCCCGCCGCCTCCCAGGTGGAATATGATTTTCTGCGTCTGCTCATCGATCGGGGCCTGATCCCGGATGGAGTTCTGATCCAGGTCCTGACCCAGGCCCGGGAACCGCTGATCAGGCGGAGTTTCGAGTCCCTGCAGGGCGCGAAACGGGCAGTGATGCATCTCTACAACTCCACCTCCACCCTGCAGCGGGAGGTGGTCTTCCGGATGAGCCGAAAGGAGATCATCGACCTTGCCGTGCGCGGTGCCAGGATCATCCGTGAGGAGGCGGCGCGCACTGACACCGATATCCGCTACGAGTATTCGCCCGAGTCCTTCACCGGCACTGAACTCGATTTTGCGCTTGAGATCTGCGAGGCTGTGATGGATGTGTGGGAGCCGACCCCGGAGCGGCCGGTGATCCTCAACCTGCCGGCCACTGTGGAGATGGCCACCCCCAACATCTATGCCGACCAGATCGAGTGGTTCTGCCGTCACCTGAAGAACCGGGACTGCGCCCTCATCAGCCTCCATGCTCACAACGACCGCGGCGCCGCGGTGGCGGCCACCGAGCTGGCCCTGATGGCCGGCGCCGACCGCGTCGAGGGGACCCTGTTCGGCAACGGTGAGCGGACCGGCAATGTCGATATCCTCACCCTGGCGCTCAACATGTTCTCCCAGGGCGTGGATCCGGGCCTGGATTTCTCCAACATCAACCGGGTGGTCAATGTCTATGAACGGTGTACCCGGATGAAGGTCCATCCCCGGCATCCCTATGCCGGTGAGCTGGTCTACACCGCCTTTTCCGGGTCGCACCAGGATGCCATCAACAAGGGCATGGAGGCCTTTGAGCAGTCGAAAGACGGTGTCTGGGCCGTACCCTACCTGCCCATCGACCCCGAGGACGTGGGGAGGACCTATGAGTCGATCATCCGCATCAACTCCCAGTCGGGTAAGGGCGGGGCTGCCTATATCATGGATCGCGAGTTCGGCTACAAGCTGCCCCGCGAGATGCTGCCCGGTTTCGGCCGGGCCATCCAGCGGGTCTCGGATGAGGTCATCGGCGAACTGCCGCCGGAGAAGATCTACGAGATCTTTGAACAGGAGTATCTGCTCAACGATGGCTGCTACAAGTTGAAGAGTTTCAATGTGCGGAAGCGTCACATCGACCAGGACGAGGAACTCTCCACGGCCGAGATCGAGGCGGTGCTGGTCATGGACGATACGCAGCAGACCGTGCGTGCCGTGGGCAACGGGCCCCTGGATGCCTTCTGCAACGGTCTTCGCGAGACCCTGGGCCTGGAGTTCACCCTCCATGCCTACCATGAACATGCCCTGACCCGCGGCTCGTCTTCCCGGGCGGTGAGCTATATCGAGATCCTGGATGCCAACCAGGAGAGCTGGTGGGGGGCCGGCGTGGATACGGATATCATCGTCGCCTCCATCAAGGCCCTGCTCAGCGCCATGAACCGTCACTGCATGGCCCACCGGCAGGAGGAGGGACGATGAGATTTCCTGTAACCGGCTGTCTTGTCGTTCTCCTTCTCGCCGGGATGACGGTACGGGCCGAGGAGATCGGCAAGGTGAGCACCACCTTCAAGATGGTGGGCGCCAACGACAAGATCGTCATCGAGGCCTTTGATGACCCCGATATTGCCGGCGCCACCTGCTACGTCAGCCGTGCCAAGACCGGCGGCATCTCCGGTGCCCTGGGGCTGGCCGAAGATACCTCGGACGCCTCCCTGGCCTGCCGGCAGACAGGGCCCATCGTCCTCCCGCCCGAGGTGGCCTCGGGCCGGGAGGACGGCAAGCGGGTGTTCAGGAAATCGACCTCGCTGTTGTTCAAGAAGCTGCAGGTGGTCCGATTCTATGACCGCAAACGCCATACCCTGGTCTATCTCACCTACAGCGACAAGCTGGTGGACGGCTCGCCCAAGAATTCGGTGTCCGCCATCCCTATCCTGCCGTGGCCGGGAAACAGGTGAGCATGGCGCTGGAGGCCCCGGACGGGTGACAGGCCGAAAGCGCCGGAAAGCAGGGAGGGGGCAGGACCAAAAAAGGCGTGTACACCTGAAAAATGGGCATACACGCCGATGGGCCCGGCAGGGCCCGGACCGTGGGGCCGGGGCAGGCTACTTCTTGCTGACCACGCCCTCCATGGCAACGCATTCCTTGCAGAAATGCTGGTTGGTCGAGGGACTCTGGCATCTGCTGCAGTACTTGCGGCCGCAACTTTTGCAGGTGGTGAGAGACGATGCCTTCCTGCCGCAGATGTCACAGGTCTTCTTGCTTTCCGCTGTCATGGAGTCCTCCTTGCTGGATTTGTATTGACGTCCTGGCCGACTGGAAAAAGCATACCAGAAAAATTCGTCCAATCAAATCATTATGACCGGAAAAACAGCCCTGACCGATTATCGCGGCGACTGCTGAAAGGGATATAAGGACGTAAGGTTACGTCTGAAACGGATGGCACGCGGGGAGAAGTTCTCCTTTGTTGTCGATACTGACATCGCCGGCCGCATGGACCGGGTGATCATGAACAACGACGGCAGGATCCTGGCAAAAGAGAGGAAGGAGGGGGGGACGGTCTACACGATCGTCCGGACCTGATGGCAGATGGCCACGGCAGGCCCGCGGCCCTTGCACGCCTGCTCTCCCGTCTCATGGACTGGCTGCTGGTCCTGATAGGGGTGGTGTTGCTGTACTGGGCCTGCCTGGTGGTGGATGTGACGGTGGCCCGCTGGCTGATCGGAACGGCAGGCGTCCTGCTGGCCGGGGCAGGCCTCCTCTTCCGGTACCGCCACTGGCGGCGGCACCGGTGAGGAAGTATTCTACCAGGCCTGGTCGTGGATGATGGAGCCCTGGGTGGAGATCACCACCTGACGGACCGGAAAGGAGGCGGAGGCGTCCTCATAGGCCCGCTTGATGATCTGGAGCATGGTGGAACAGCAGGGCACCTCCATGATCAGGATGGTCAGCGACTTCAGGGTCCGGGCCTTGAAAATAGCGGTGAACCGGTCAACGTAGAGTTGCTGGTCATCGAACTTGGGACACCCCATCATCACCACCCGGCCACTGAGGAAGTCCTGCTGCAGGCCGGCATAGGCCACGGCCGTGCAGTCGGCCGCAACCAGGAGGTCGCAGTTTTCCAGGAAGGGCGCTGACTCGGGGATCAGCCGGATCTGCACCGGCCAGTGGGAGAGGGCGGTGCCGGTCTGCGAGGTGGGCACATTGGCCGCCTGGCAGGGAGTGATCGGCTGCATGGTCCTGATCTGGGCCGACGGACAGCCGCCACCTGCAGCCGCGCCGGCCTCTTCCTGCTTCTTGCGGGCCAGGAATTCTTCCACTGCCTCCTCGTCAAACTCCTCGGCCTCACGTTCGACGATCTTCAGGGCGCCGGTGGGACAGGAGCCCAGGCAGGCACCGAGGCCGTCACAGAGCTTGTCCGCCACCAGTTTCGCCTTGCCGTCAATGATCTGCAGGGAACCCTCGGCACAGTCGGGCACACATTCACCACATCCGGTGCAGAGTTCCTCGTCGATCTCTATTATTTTTCTTACCACTTTCATATCATTGTCCTTGCTGATTTTGGGGTTGGCGATGCAGATTCATTGTGGACCGGTTGTCAGCCCTCTGCCCGAACGTACTTCTGCAGAGCCTTTCTCGCCTCCACCGGGCCAGTTGCGGTCAGGAAGGAGGAGGCCAGGACCTTCTCGAACTGGTCGGCCGTGGGCGGGCTCTCCTGGTACTTCTCGGCTAGGTTGACGATGAGGTCGGCATCATAGAGAATCTTGAAATTGATGGTTTCCTGATCACGCGGCGAGTGATGATGGCCGATGATGTCGCAGACTTCGTCGATCAGGTCAGCCTCCGCCTTGAGTCCGGTGAGGATCTCGCGCGCCACCGGCGGGCCTTCCTGGTGCTGGTAGCGGGGCGATGCGGAATTGAACTTCCGTTCCGCCTCGCGGATGCCGATATCGTGCAGCAGGGCAGTGGCCATGACCACGGCCAGATCCACGTCTGTCTCCTGACGGGCGATCTCGCCGGCATACCTGGCCACCTCCTCGGCGTGCCGGATCCGGCGGGAATCGGAGCCGAAGTAGCGGCGCATGGCAATGGCCACCCGGTCCTTGAACAGGTCACCGCGGCTGGCCAGCAGCTCGGGGGGCATGGAGCCCAGGCACTGCTCGGCATGGGGGCAGTAGGAGGCGCAGCCGAAGTCGAGCTTGGGGTTGAGCATCCGGTAGCCGCACTTGCGGCATTTCTGCTGTGCATCGTCCTTGAAGAATTCGACACTGTGCCCGCATTTCGGACACCTGGTCTCGAATACGTCGTCACCGCTCCAGTAGCGGCTGTCCTGTCCGGGGCATTGCATGGTCTTTGTCTCCTGTTTCCGGTTCAGCGCTCGTAAAAGTATCGGTAGTGAGAGGCTGTTACCGATAGCGATGAACTGTTACAAGCGCTCAGGTCCATCCATGGCAGAGGCCGTGATCAGCCGAGGACGTGCCTTTTCAGCTCTTCGATACCGACCCGTTCCATGAACCGGGCGCTGCGGGTCTTGTACTTGGCGGTCCTGAGGTAATAGTTCAGTGTCCTTCTGATCAGGGCCACGGCTTCGTCGTCACCGAGTCCCTCGGCCACCAGGTCGCCGATCCTGGGACGGCCGGCGGCATTGCCGCCAAAGGTGAAGCGCCAGCCCTTCTTTTCCGCTGCCAGGCCCACGTCCCGCATCCAGGACTCGCAGCAGCACATCCGGCAGCCGGAGATCCCCACCTTGACCTTGTAGGGCAGGGGACCGTCGAGGACCAGTTCACCGATGGCCCGGGAAATCTCCAGGGTATCGCGGGTGCCATATCTGCACCACCGACTGCCCGGGCAGGCCTGGACATAATGGACCCTGTTCCTGGTATGGGGCAGTCCGTCGGGCAGGTTCAGCTCCTTTTTCAACTCGGCGAGTTTGTCCGGGGCAAGCCCCTGGAAGTAGAACCGCTGTGCCCCGGTCACCTTGACCATGGGAATCCCGTGCCTGCGGACGATATCGGTGATCCGTTCCAGGTCGGCAAGGGTCAGGGGTCCGGCATTGATTCCTGGCATGGGGCAGAATGTCTTGTGGTTTTCCTGTGTGGTCATGAATGTTACCTTCCGCCTGTCTGACCCGTTTCGGGCCGGCGGCAATGGTCTGTCTCCGGGAGCGGGCTGTCTCTGTCCGGACACCGGTGTCCCGGCGTCCATGCCCGGCCGGCCCGTGCTGACGGGCCGGCCGGGGTTCCATGCTTCCGCCCGGCCGGGACCGGGCAGGAACCAGCGGCTGTCAGCCGAGGATGGCCTGCAGGTCTTCCTCGGGGGTGGCGGCAATGGGCTTGAGATCGAAGTTGTCCACCAGGACCTGCAGCACTGCCGGGGTGATGAAGGCGGGCAGGGAGGGTCCGAGGCGGATGTCCTTGATGCCCAGGTAGAGCAGGGTCAGGAGGATGGCCACCGCCTTCTGCTCGTACCAGGAGATGATCAGGGACAGGGGCAGGTCATTGACATCGCACTCGAAGGCGTTGGCCAGGGCCACGGCGATCTGGATGGCCGAGTAGGCATCGTTGCACTGCCCCACATCGAGCAGGCGGGGGATGCCGCCGATATCGCCCAGATCCTTGTCAAAGAAGCGGAACTTGCCGCAGGCCAGTGTCAGGACGATGCAGTCCTCGGGCACCTGCTCGACAAACTTGGTGAAGTAGTCACGGCCCGGCTTGGCGCCGTCGCAGCCGCCGACCAGGAAGAAGTGACGGATGGCCTTGTTCTTGACCGCCTCGATGACCTTGTCGGCCACGCCGAGCACGGCATTGCGGGCAAAACCGACCATCACCGAGCCATTGTCCGCGTCATCGGTCCAGCCCTCCATGGCCAGGGCCTTGTCGATCACCGGGGTGAAGTCCTTGTCAGCGATGTGGGTCACGCCGGGCCAGCCCACCAGGCCGGTGGTGAAGATCCGGTCCTTGTACTCGTCGCGGGGCTTCTGGATGCAGTTGGTGGTGAACAGCACCGGGCCGGGGAAGTTGGGGAACTCCTTGTGCTGGTTCTGCCAGGCGGTGCCGAAGTGGCCGTAGAAGTGGTCATACTTCTTCAGTTCGGGATAGCCGTGGCAGGGCAGCATCTCGCCGTGGGTATAGATGTCGATGCCCTTGCCCTCGGTCTGCTTGAGCAGCAGCTCCAGATCGTGCAGGTCATGGCCGGTGATCAGAATACATTTGTTTTTTCTGTGGCCAAGGGGTACGGTGGTCGGCACCGGGTGGCCGTAGGTGCCGGTGTTGGCGGCATCGAGCAGCTCCATGGTCTTGTAGTTGATCTCGCCCGCCTTCATGGCCACCTCCACGCACTGATCGACGGTGAGGCCTTCGGCCAGGAGGGCGGCTAGGGCATCGTAGACGAATCCGGCAATCTCCGGATCGGTCTTGCCGAGGATGGCGGCATGGTCGGCATAGGCGGCAATGCCCTTGAGACCGTAGAGCAGGGTCTGCTTGAGGGAGCGGATATTCTCGTCCTTGTCCAGGCTGGGGATCAGGTTGATCTCCTTGCCCTGTTCCACCAGGCCCTCCATGGTGTCGGCCGGGGTGTAGGAGGCGGCCGGATGGTCGAAGTCGGTCTTGCCGCCGGCGGCCGCGACCTTGGCCTTCAGTTCCTCGCGGATCTCGACGGCCTTGTTGATCATGGGGATGAACCGCTCCGGATCAAAGTCGACATTGGTCAGGGTGGAGAAGATGGCCTCCATGGTGAACCGGTCGATGTCCGCATCGACGATGCCTTTTTTGCGGGCCTCGGCCGCAAACAGGGCCATGCCGGTGAGAGCGTGGATCAGGACGTCCTCGAGGTCGGCGACCTCTTCGTTCTTGCCGCAGACGCCCACCGTGGTGCAGGCGATGCCTTTTGCGGTCTGTTCACACTGGTTGCAGAACATTTTGAATCTCCTTTGTCTGATTTTTACGTATCCTTCATGGATATTCGCTTCATGTTATGGCTGAAAATATAACCACAACGTACCAGTTGCCATTGACCTAGGTCAAAAATATTTTTTCTTTTTGTCAGGAGTTATGAAAAACAAGATCGGGATCATTGCCGACAGTTTTCTGTTCAAGGGATTGCCCGGGGCGCAGCTTGCCGAGGTGGCAAGGATAGCGAAGGAAAAAAAACTGGGCCGCGGCGAGGCCGTATTTTTCGAGGATGACCCGGCCAGTGGCTTCTACATGGTTGCCGAGGGCAGGGTGAAGATCTTCAAGGTGTCCATGGGCGGCAAGGAGCAGATCCTGCACGTCTTTGGTCCGGGAGAACCATTCGGTGAGGTGGCGGTCTTTCATGGCCAGCCCTTTCCGGCCAATGCGGCGACCCTGGTCCGCTCCACCCTGCTCTATTTTCCCAGGCAGGAGTTTGTCCGCCTGGTCACGGCCAATCCCTCCCTGGCCCTGAACATGATCGCCATGCTTTCCCTCAGGTTGCGGCGGTTCGCCACCCAGATCGAAAACCTGTCCCTGAAAGAGGTGCCTGGGCGCCTGGCCTCCTACCTGCGCTACCTGGCCGAGGAACAGGCGAGGGATGACAGGGTGGTCCTGGACCTGCCCAAGGGCCAGTTGGCCAGCCTGCTCGGCACCAGTCCCGAGACCCTGTCCCGGATCTTCGCCCGCATGAGCGAGGAGGGGCTGATCCGGGTCCAGGGCAAGACCATTCACCTGCTCGACATGGAACGGCTCAGGGAGCGATGAACCGGTAAAAGGTACCCCCCCCCTCATGGGATGGCTAACCATCGGGTTGTCCGGCCACAATGGTGTAAGCGCTCTCAGGCGCCGCAGATTTGTGCAGGCGTGCCTGGCCGCTATAGCCTGCCTGTGCGGGCAGGCACGACCGTGCAAAGATGTGGTTCCTGTGAGCGCTTACGGTAAAAGTACCATGGGGGGTTGCCGATGATAGCGGTGAACGGTTACCTGAACTGTCCCTTTTATCAGTTACCGCTGCCCCGGCTCTTCCGGGTCGTCCATGGCATGGAGTCTGACCAGGTTCTTGATATGGACGTAACTGTCCTCGCTCAGCCGGTCAAAGGCGATCCCCATTCCCCTGCCGTCGCAGCGGCAGATCTCGCCGTCCACGGAGAAGTTCACCCGGCTCGAGCTGCCGGTGAGGCTGATGCCTACCCGGCACACGGTGCCCACGGCAAGCTGCTGTTCCGTCTGCACGTACATCCCCTTGAGGCTGATGTCGCGTGCGTCCACCGTGGCCTCGACCTCTTCCTTTCCCGCCCGCAGCCGGACCTGGCTTTCGAAGCGGACCCGTGTGGCGCCACGGCGCTCAATCATTGTTCTCGTTTCCTTTCTGCGTTTCCCCGGTTTTGAGCAGGGCCAGCCGCGTGGCTGGTGCGGCTGTCACGTAGCGGCCGTCCCGCACCGTGACCAGGGGCACGGTGCGGGACTGTTCAAAGGCGAGATAGCCCGGCTGCAGGCTCTTCCAGAAGTCGATCCAGGGCGAGCTGGCGAATTTTTTCAGGTTGTCGTCGGTAAGGGGAAAGGGAAAGACATGGACACTGAATTTCTCCTGGCCACCTGCCAGGGCGGCATGGGCCAGAAGGTAGATCTCGTTCATCCCCAGGTTGCCCATGGCGAAACAGCCCCGGGACGAGCACTCGCCGTGGACCATGATCGCGCTTCCGGTCCGGTGGAGCTGCCGGTCCAGCTCGTTGGGATAGCCGATGTTGAAGGCCAGGTGGTAATCGGAGTTGGGGTTCATGCGGCGGGCAGAGACTGTGTAGAATCCCTCGGGGCTCTGCCAGTCTCCCTCGTGCAGTTTCGGGCCGGGATAGCCGGAATAGCTGCAGATGGGGTAGCGCTTGAACAGAATAAAGGCAGGGCCGCTGCGGATCCAGACCTCGAGCGTGCCGGGGATCTTGAAGATGCGGATGAAGATGGGATCGCCCAGCCGCAGTTCCCTGGCCGCCAGTTTCCGTTCCAGTGCGGGACGGGTCTCTGCCATCAGGGCCGATGCCCGGGGAGAGATCGGGGGGGACGCCGCCTGCAGGGGACCGGCGACGTTCAGCAAGAGGAGGCCGCAGGCAAGGGCGAAGGTCACTCGTCGCCAAGGATGGTGCATACGATGTTCCTTACGCTTCTCGGTCCGTCGAATTCACAGAAGAAGATATTCTGCCACCGGGAGAGTCCCAGCCGTCCGTCCATGAGGGGGATGGTCTCGGACGGTCTCACCAGGCCGGCCTTGAGATGGGCATCACCGTTGCCGTCCTGCCGGTCATGGAGCCAGACCCCGCGGGGGATGAGCTTGCGCAGCAGGTGGATGACATCGGTCTGCACCGAGTCGTCCCAGTTTTCCTGGATCATGATGGCGCCGGTCGCCCCCTGGGCGTAGAGGGCGACCAGGCCGTTTTTCACGCCGCTGCCGGTAACGGTCTCCTCCACCCTGGCGGTGATGTCCACCAGGGTTTCCCGGCTGTCGGTGGCAATGGTGATGATGCTGCGCATGCTGTCCGTGGTCTCAGGCGGCCTTCTGTGCCTGGGCCTTGGCATAGGCCGAGGCGGCGCACTCGTTCTTGCCGAGGTCGAGCACCTCCTGCTCCTCCTCGTCCACCTGCTTGAGATTGGCGTTGACCAGGCGGATGGTGGCGTACTCCTCGGGCTGCGGCCGCATGTTGGCGCGGATGAACTCCATGAAATCGTCCAGGTTGTCAATGGAATAGATATCACTGTTGCGCTCGATGGTCTCGCCGAGGGTGGAGGCGAAGATCAGCCGGTCGTCAGCCTCGTCCCAGCTCAGGAAATGGCCCGGCAGGACGATCAGGTCGCGGTCCAGTTCACGGACCATGCGCATGGAGTCGAACAGCAGGCCGGCCCACTCCTCGGCCTTGCCGCCGAGATCGGGTCGGCCGATGGACTTGAGGAAGACCATGTCGCCGGAGAGCATGAACCTGGAGTCGACGATGAACGAGGTGGAGCCGGGGGTATGGCCGGGGGTGAAGACCACCTTCACCTCAGGTCCGCCGGCGGCAAAGCTGTGGATCTCGCCGTCCCTGAGCGGGATGTAGGGATTCTTGGAATCCCTGAAGTCGTTCTCATTGGCCAGGAATTCGGCGCCGGTCTTCTCGGCGATCATCCGGCTGCCGGCGATGTAGTCGGCCTGGAGATGGGTCTCGAAGGTCTTGATCACCCGGCAGCCCTTTTCCTCCGCAAAATTCAGATAGAAGTCGATGTTGCGCGACGGGTCGAAGAACATGATCTCGCTGCCTGCGATCAGGCCGTAGCTGCAGGAGGCCTTGCCGGGGCGGATGAACTGGTAGAGTTCATAGTCCATGCCCGGGTTGACCAGCTTGGGGACCAGGAGATTGCCCCAGGTCTTGATGCCGCCGGCAAGATAGCGGATGTCGTCGTAGCCGTGTTTTTCCAGGATCTCGGCCACGTACTTTGCCGATCCCTCCTTGGCGCAGACGATGCGGATCTTCCGGTCCCGCGGCACCCTGGCCACCGCCTCCTCTTCGATTTCCATGAAATCATAATAGGAGACATTGATCATGTCAAAGGGATAGGGCCCCTCCACCTTGAATCGATTGAAATCCTTTGCGTTGCGGACATCAAGGAGCAGGAAATCCTCTTTTGTCTCCAGCCAGTTGAAAAGATCCTTAGCCTCGTACGCCGTGATGGACATGTGCAGCCTCCTTGTCGGAAATCGGAATTCTGGGACCAGGGATCGGCAGCCGGCCCGCGTCCCTGGCACAATGAAAGAAAATTGGATGAGTGAACGGTCGGGATGGCTTGGGCGCCAATGGATTTTTCCTGACAGGGTACCAGCGCCGGGTGAACCGGGTCAGCATCCGGGAATGACAATCTTTTCCCCACTTGAAAAAATTATATCAACTGGAAATCAATTGTCCATGGATTAGGATGAAAAAGTCGGATGAGCCGCAAAAAGGAGCAACAGAACCTCATCTCCCAGGTGGTGGTGCCAGGGAATCGGTCCTGCCGGGAACCTCCCCGGCAGCACGCAGCCGGTCCATGGTATGATCGCGGGCCACCAGCATGTAGATGGAGGGAACAACAAAGAGGGTGAACAGGGTGCCGATGGCCATGCCGCCGACCAGGACCAGGCCGATGGAGTTCCGGGCCGCGGCCCCGGCCCCGGTGACGAGTGTCAGGGGAAAGTGACCGGCCACGGTGGCGACACTGGTCATGAGGATAGGCCGCAGGCGGATACCGGCAGCCCGGCGGATGGCGTCGATCTTGGTCAGACCCTGTTCCTGGAGCCGGTTGGCGAACTCGACGATCAGGATGCCGTTCTTGGCCACCAGGCCCACCAGGGTGACCAGTCCCACCTGGGAATAGATATTCATGGTCGTGGTCCAGCCGTGGGTCCAGAAGGGGACATGGGGATCGGGGATCCTGAGAAAGGTGAAGACCAGGGCGCCGAACATGGCCAGGGGCACCGAGCCGGCCAGGATGACGAAGGGATCGCGGAAACTGTTGAACTGGGCCGCCAGTACCAGGAAGATGAGGACGATGGCCAGGGCGAAGGTGGGCAGGAACTGGTTGCCCTCGGTGCGGAGCTGGCGCGACTCACCGGTATAGTCGAGGATGTAACCCCTGGGCAGAATCTCCGCTGCCCGGTCCTCGAGAAAGCGCAGGGCCTCGTCCAGGGGACGAACAGCCACGCCGCTGATCTTGACCGCGTTGAGCTGCTGGAACCGGTTGAGGGAGCGGGCCACGGTGGAATGGCGGAGAGTGGCAACGGTACTCAGCGGGATCAGGCCGCCGTCCGGTCCGGTGACGTAGATATTGCGCAACTGCTCTGCGGTGAGCCGGTCTTGTCTCCGGATCTGGGGGATGACCTTGTAGCTGCGGCCGGCGATATCGAAACGGCCGACAAAGTTGCCGCCCACCATGGTGGAGAGATCGGCCCCCACCTGCTTCAGGTCCAGGCCCAGGTCGGCCACCCGGTCCCGGTCGATGACAAATTCGGCCTGGGGCCGGTCGATCTTGACATCGATGATCGGCGGAAAGGCGAACAGGCCGCTCCTGATCGCCGCAAGGCGGATTTTTTGGGCAAAGGCGAGGATCTGCTCCTGGGGCGCGGTGGAGGCGATGATGAATTCCACCGGGAACTGGCCGCCGCCGGGCAGGGGTGGCGGTGTGACCGGGAACATGCGGATGCCGGGAATGGCGTGCAGTTTCTGCTGCACCTCGGGCAGAATCTGGAAGATGGTCCGTTGTCGTCTGTTCCAGGGCCGGGTGACCATGCCGCCGAAGCCGGAACCGGGAAAGGTGATCTGGAAGGTGAAGTCGGTCTCCGGAATACTGAGAAAGACCCGGTTGGCTGCAGCGGCAAAGAAGCTGGTCTGGTCCAGGGTGGCATTGGCCGGAGCGTCGAGAATGCCGAAGATCACCCCCTGGTCCTCGGCCGGGGCCAGTTCCCGGGCCGACATCATGAACATGGGTATGGTGAGGGCCGAGATCACGATCCAGACCAGGTAGACCGCAGGCCGTGCCCGCAGGGTGGCATCCAGGCGCCGGCCGTAAGCCTGCCGGAACCGGTCGAAGCCACGATTGATCCTGGCGGTCAGTCCCCTTTTTTCCTGGGATGGCCTGAGCAGCCGTGATGCCATCATGGGCGACAGGGTCAGGGCAACGATGCCGGAGATGGCCACGGCGCCGGCCAGGGTCAGGGCAAACTCGCGAAAGAGCGCACCGGTGAGCCCGCCCTGCAGACCGATGGGGGTGTAGACCGCGGCCAGGGTGATGGTCATGGCGACGATGGGGCCGACCAGTTCCCGGGCACCGCGCAGTGCCGCGTCCATGGGGGAACGTCCCTCGCGCAGGTGCCGTTCCACGTTTTCCACCACCACGATGGCGTCGTCCACCACCAGGCCCACGGAAAGGACGATGGCAAGCAATGTCAGCAGGTTGATGGTGAAACCGAAGACCTGCATCAGGAACACCGCGCCGATGAGCGAGAGCGGGATGGCCACAACCGGAATGAGCACCGAGCGCAGCGAGCCGAGAAAGAGGAAGATCACCACCACCACGATGAGCAGGGTGTCGCCCAGGGTCTTGAGGACCTCGCGGATGGCGGTGTTGATGTAGGCGGTGGCGTCATAGGCTACCCGCGCCTCCATGCCGGTGGGCAGTTCGCGGTCAATGGCCGTCATCTCGCTCCGCACCCGCCTGACCACGTCCAGGGAATTGGCGTTGGGCAGGGGCCAGATGCCCATGAACACGGCTGTTTTGCCGGAGAAACGAACTTCGGCATCGTAGCTCTCCGCGCCCAGCACCACCTGGCTGATATCTCCCAGGCGGATGATGGCGCTGCCCTGACGGCGGATGACCAGGTTCCTGAAATCCTCCACCGTGTGGAGGTTGGTGTTGGCGGTCAGGTCCACCTGGATCAGGGATCCCTTGGTCCTGCCGGGTGCCGCCAGGTAGTTGTTGGCCGCCAGGGCACGGCGGACCTGGGACGGACTGACGCCAAAGGCCGCCATCCGGTCGGGCTGGAGCCAGATACGCATGGCAAAGGTCCTGGCACCGAGGATGTCGGCACGCTGGACTCCCCGAATGGCCGAGAGCCGCGGCTGGACCATGCGGACCAGGTAGTCGGTGATCTCGTTCTGCGCAAGGATGTCGGAGCTGAAGCTGAGGTAGGCTGCGGCGAATTTCGAGTCCGCCGACTCGATGTTGATCACCGGGATCTCGGCCTCGGGTGGCAGGTCGCCCCGGACCTGGTCCACCTTGGAGCTGATCTCCGACAGGGCACGGGTGGCATCGTAGTTCAGCCGCAGGCGGACATTGATGGTGGAGACCCCCTGGGCGCTCTCGGACCGGATGTAATCGATGCCGTCGGCGGCGGCGATGGCCCGCTCCAGGGGCGTGGTGATAAAGCCGCGCACCAGTTCGGCCGAGGCGCCCACATAGACCGTGGTCACCGTGACCGTGGCGTTCTCGCTGCGCGGATACTGGCGCACGTTGAGGGAGCGGACGGCCTGCAGCCCGGCGATGATGATCAGGAAGCTGACCACCAGGGCAAGGACCGGCCGGTGGATGAAGAGGTCGGTGAATTTCATGTCAGGAGTCTCCCTGTGGCCGGAGCGGCAAATGGGAAACGCTCAATTCAGGCTCAGGTGTTGGGAGGATGGGGCGCAAGCTCGAAGGTCGGCGAAAGCGTGTTGTCCACCACAACGGACTGGCCGTTGCGCAGTTTGAAGACGCCGGTGCTGACCACCCGTTCCCCTTCCTTCAGGCCGGAGCGGACCGCGATAAAATCACCCCTGGCCCGGCCCAGGCGGACGAACTGCTGCCGGACGACCAGTTGCGTCGTCCCGGGGGTGTCGCCCTTACGTTCGACAATAAAGACAGAGTCGCCAAAGGGCGCATACTGGACAGCGGTGGCCGGGATGGCCAGGACCCGGTTCCGACCGGGCAGGACCACCTCCACCCTGACGAACATGCCGGGCAGGAGTCTGTGGTCCGGGTTGGCCACCGCGGCGCGGACACGGATGTTGCGGCTGGCCGGGTCGACCTCTGGATTGATGGCCGTGATCCTGCCCGCCACGGCCTTGTCGTCCAGGGTATCGGCATGGAGACGGACAACGAGTCCTCTCTGCAGCCGGTCCAGGTTCTGCTGCGGCAGGCGAAAGTCGACCAGCAGGGAATCCACGTCCTGGAGAGTGACGATGGGATCGCCTTCTCCCAGGACCTGCCCCGGATCGACCAGGCGGATGCCGAGCCGTCCGGAAAAGGGAGCGCGGATCTGTTTCTTGGCAATGGTGGCCTGGATGACCTCGGCCTCGGCCAGGGCCTGCCGGTAGGCGGATTCGGCGCTGTCAAAGCCGGCCCGGGCCATGGAATTGCGCTGCAGCAGGTCACGGGCCCGCTGCAGGTTGATCCGAGCCAGCTCCACCGCTGCGGCGGCGCTTTTCAGACGGGCCTCCTCGGCTGCGGTGTCCAGGCGGACAAGCAGTTGGCCCTCACGGACCGTGGCGCCCGAGGTAAAGGTGATCTCCACCACCTTGCCCGGGATCTCGGCAGCTACTGTCACCCCGCGTACCGCGCGGAGCGAGCCGGTGGCAGTGAGGGTCGTTTCCCAGGCTTGAGGTTGGGCCACCACCGTGGTGACAACAGCCGGCGGCACCATGGCCTGCTTTCCCTGTTCCACCATCTTGCGGATCTGCAGGTACTTGATCCCGGCGAGCAGGCCGATGACCAGGAGCAGGCCCAGGATGGCAAAAAGGATACGGCGAAGCATTATCGTCTTTTCCCGCAGGAGTTGAGAAAATCAGGGGGATTGGGTCAGGAATCCTCGTGCCGCCCGCGTCCGGCGGAACCGGTCCGGTCAGGGTGGCTCTTCCGGCTGCACCGGGCGACTCCGCCTCAGGTCATACAGCGACCGGTCGCTCCCGGCAAGTTCTTTTCGTGGTCGGCAGGAAAAAGAGCAGAGTTTTCATAATATTCAGTGGATCATGGTGGCCAGCCACATGGTGAGCGGTGGCCAGAAGGTGATCAGGAGCAGGTCGGCGAGGAGGACGAGGAGAAAGGGCAGGATCCGGGCCGAGACCCTGCCCAGGGTGTCGCCGGAGATGGAGGAGGAGACGATGAGGCAGATGCCCATGGGCGGCGTGAGCATGCCCATGGCCAGGTTGGCGACCACGATGACGCCGAGCTGCACGAGGTCGATGCGCAGGTCCGGCGCCATGGCCGCGATCATGGGGACCAGCAGGATAAGGGCAGCGGTGGTCTCGACAAAGGTGCCGGCCACCAGCAGAACCAGGTTGACGAGCAGCAGCAGGAGCAGGGGGTTATCGGTCAGTCCGAGGAGGGTGCCGGCCATCCGGGCGGGGATCTCCTCCATGGCCGCGATCCAGCTGAAGATGGAGGCCATGCTGATGATGAACAGGACGATGGCCGCGGTCACGGCGCCCTCGCGGAAGAGCGGCATCAGGTCGGCCGGCCGGATAGACCGGTAGATACCCATGCCAAGGGCCAGGGCGTAGAGAACCGCCACGGCCGCCGATTCGGTGGCAGTGAAGACGCCGGTGAGGATGCCGCCCAGGATGATCACCGGTGCTCCCAGGGCGAGAAGGCCACGGCGCAGGGTGCGTCGGACTTCGGCCCAGGAGAAGGGGGTGGCGGCGCCGTATCCCCGGCGGAGCGAGGTCAGGGATGCCACCAGGACCAGGGAAAGCGAGATGAGCATCCCGGGCAGGATGCCGGCGGCAAAGAGCCTGCCGATGGAGGTGCCGGTGAGGAATCCGAAGATGATCATGGGGATGGATGGCGGGATGACTACGCCAACCGATCCGGCCGAGGCCTGGACCGCGGCCGCAAAGTCGGAGTCATAGTCGGATCGCTGCATGGCCGGGATCAGGATGGCCCCCACTGCCGCCGTGTCGGCAGCGGCCGAGCCGGAGATGCCGGCAAAGAACATGGCCGCGACAATGGTCACCGCCGCCAGACCGCCCGGCAGCCAGCCCACCAGGGCATTGGCGAGATCAATGATCCTGCGGCTGATGCCGCCGGCCTCCATGAGGACGCCGGCAAAGATGAACAGCGGCACGGCAAGGAGATGAAAGGAGTCCGTGCCCGAGTAGAGTCGCTGGGCAATCACCATCAGGGGCAGGTCGCCCCGGGCCAGGATGGCGATCACCGAGGCACCGCCTATGGCCACGGCCACCGGCGCGTCCAGGGCAAAGAGCAGCAGCAGGCCGATGAACAGGATCTCAGCGGTCATTATGTTCTCCCCGGGTGGCGAGGAAAAGGTTGACGGTGTGGAGGAGGAGCACCAGGCCGCTGGCCGGGATGATCGAGGGAACGATCCAGCGCGGCAGGCCCAGGGCTGGTGAGAGCTGGTGGCGGACGAACCAGGCGAAACGGCAGCCGGCAATGATCATGACGCTGAACAGGGCCATGGCCATCACCTGCATGAACAGCCTGCTCAGCCGTCGGCCGCGTCGGGAGAGGCGGGAGGTGAGGGCGTCGATGCCGGGGTGGAGCTGTCGGTACCAGGCCACGGTGGCGCCGAGGAAGGTGAGCCAGACCAGCATGGCCCGGGCCAGCTCCTCGGACCAGAACAGGGAATGGTTGAGGACGTAGCGGCAGAAGACCTGCAGGCCGAGCACCAGGGACATGGCAAGACCGAGGCCCGAGAGCAGGTATTCGATGGCGCTGTTGAGCCGGGCCGAGGTCCGCCGCAGCAGGGAGCGCATGGTTTCCGGCCAGGTCTCCGCCTGTCAGCGGGTGGCGGCCAGGACCCGGAGCAGGAGCGCATGGACCCTGGGCTCGCGGAACAGGTCCATCTCCTTGAGCCCTGTCACCCTGGCCCGGAAGGAAGCAAGATCCGGATCCTCCTCCACGATCATGCCCTTCTCCCTGAGCAGGGCCAGGCGGGCAGCGTTCCTGGCCCGGTTGTTGCGGCGCTGGAACAGGGCAGCCTCATGCATGGCCTTGCGGATCATCTCCCGGTCGGCCGGGGCAAGGGTCTGCCACCAGATGAGTGAGGCCACGTCGATGTGTGGCGAATAGACGTGGCGGGTGAGGGTCATGTACTTCTGGACCTCCCAGAACCGGTAGACCTCCATGACCCAGAGGGGATTCTCCTGACCGTCGATGATCCCCTGTTCCAGCTCGCTGTAGATGGGCCAGGGCATGGGGGTGGGGTTGGCACCCAGGGCCTGCCAGATCGCCTTGTGCAGGGCCGATGCCATGACCCGGATCTTCAGACCGCGCACGTCGTCCGCGCTCCGCACCGGCCGACGGTTGTTGGTCAGGTTGCGGAATCCGTTTTCGGAAAAACAGAGCCCCTTGAAACCCACCCGTTCCAGGTCGTCCAGGATCTCCCGGCCGAGCGGACCGTCGAGGATGGCATCGGCCTGGGCATGGTCCCGGAACAGAAAGGGATAGTTGATGACCCGGACAATGGGATCGAAGGTGTCAAAGGGGCCGCCGGTAACCACCCCCATCTGGATGATGTTCATCTGGATCTGCTGCAGGATCTCGGTCTCGGTACCGATGGACCGGGAGTGGTAGATCCTGACCGTGAACCTGGCGCCGGATCGTTGCTCCAGCAGGGCCTTGAACTTCTCCGCCACGATGTTCTGCGCCGAGCCGGGCTTGGTGACCACCCCCAGCTTGATGAGCCGGGCCGCGGAGACGGCACCGGGGAAGAGAAGGAGGAAAACGGCGGACAGGTAGAGTATCTTCCGGAACTTCATGACAATATCCTCGTGGCAGGATCACCTCAGGGAAAAGGAAGGGCCGGGGGAGGAGGCCCCGGCCGGTGGCAGGTGCCAGGTGTCAGGTGTCAGGTGCCAGGTGTCAGGTGACAGGTACCAGGTATCAGGTGCCAGGTGCCAGGTGCCAGGTATCAGGTATCAGGTGCCAGGTGCCAGGATGGTTACCTGCCTGGGGCAGTGGCATTGTAACAGTTTGTCGCCATCGGCAACGTGCTGAAAACAGCAAGACTTCTGGTAAAAGTTCAGCAGTGCGTGATCCTGGCTGGCCGCTATAGTCCGCGCTATGCGGCCAGCCGCGAGCGCGTGCAGATGGCGTGCTGCTGGACTTTTACGGCGGCATGAAGGTCTATCCGCCGCCGATGACGGGAAAGATGGCCAGCTTGTCGCCCTGGTGCACCACCTGGTCCTGGCAGCAGTGACGGGAGTTGAGCATGGTCACCCCCACCTCGCCGGGATCGATGCCCAGCGAGGTGATGATCTCCCGCACCGTGGTGCCTTCCGGGTAGTCGCATTCACGTTCCCGGAAACGGCCGTCCCGGAAAAAGGCGAACAGCCTGACAGTGAGACGCATGGTGGCGGCCGGCGCGCCGGGTCAGGAAAAATCCCAGAAGGCGTCGATCTCCTCGTCGGTCATGTCCCAGACGACGTTATGCGGCGGCAGCGGCTCCTCGCGGAAGAACTCCGGCAGCCGGTCGTCCCTGCTGGTGAATCCGGCCGCCTGGTTGAAGGCCCGTTCGGTCTTGAGGATGGTCTTGCCCAGGCTGGTGACATCATCGGCGGTCAGGCTGATGCCGTAGCGGGCGTTGATCATGTCCACCAGGGCCGGCAGACAGGTGGCATCGTCCAGGGCGGCAAAGGCGATGAACAGGCACATGCCGGTGGAGTCGATGGCCGCGGTGGCGATCTGCAGGTTGCGCGACAGTTCCACCTGGCCTTCCTTGCCCAGGGGATCGACGTTACCCCCCACGCCAAGGATGTTGGTGGCAATGGTGTAGCCCATGGTGTGGTCGGCGCCCTGGGTGGAGGTGGCATACGTGATGCCGATCCCCTTGACCGCGCGGGGATCGTAGGCCGGAATGGCCTGGTTCTTGACCACCGGGACCCGGGTGACGCCAAAGGCGCGGCCCACCGAGCCGGCACCGCAGCCGATGATCCGGCCCAGGGGGGTCCCGGCGGCGATCTCTTCGCGCAGGATGCGGCAGATGCCCTCGCCGTCGCCGAATTCGAGAACCCCGGCCTCCATGGCCACGCCCATGGCCACCGAGGTCTCGATGGTGTCGATGCCGATGTCGTCCATCAGGTGATCGGCCTCGGCGATGAGATCCAGGTTGTCGACACAGCAGTCGGCGCCCATGGCCCAGATCGACTCGTACTCGAAGCCCGAGGTCTTGTATTTCCTGTCCTTGTCGTTATAGATCTGCGAACACTGGATAACGCAGCCGGGATGGCAGTTGTGCTTTGGTCTGCCGTCGCGCTCGACAATGATGTCGTGCATGGTCTCGCCGGAGATCTTCTCATGGCCGTCGAACTGGCCGGCAGAGAAGTTGCGGGTCGGCAGGGCGCCGGCCTCGTTGATGATATTGACCAGGACATTGGTGCCGTAGGTGCCCAGGGCCTGGGAGATGGGATTGTCCACCAGGGCCTTGGTGAAGACCCGGTTGGCCTCCCTGAACTTTTCGGGATCTGCGATCTCCACCTTGGCGTCGGTGGGCGCGATGGCGATGAACTTGACCCGCTTCGCACCCAGGACCGCGCCCAGGCCGCCCCGGCCGCAGGAGCGCAGCTTGCCGTCAGGGTCCTTGATGGAGATGTTGGCGGCCAGCATCTTCATCTCGCCGGCCGGGCCGATGGTGATGATGCCATGGCGGTCGCCGAACCGCCGGCCCGCCTCCTCGACCACGGCGAAGTTGCCCTTGCCCACCAGGTCGGTCTCCTCGCTGATGGTGACGTCTTCCTCGTCAATGAGGATGGAGTACCACCTGTCCTCCCTGGGCTGCCCTTCGATGATGATGGCCTTGCAGCCGAGCCGGGCCAGCATCTGGGCGGCGGTGCCGCCGGCGTTGGCCTCCTTGATGGTGCCGGTGAGGGGGCTCTTGGCGCCACAGGAGATGCGGCCGGAGTTGGCGGCCACGGTTCCGGACAGCAGGCCGGGCGCGATCACCAGTTTGTTCTTCGCTCCCAGGGGGTGACAGGTCGGTTCGACCTCGGCGGCGACAATGGTCGAGGTCAGGCCGCGGCCGCCGTGCCCCATCCAGTCGGCAGGCACCTCCTCGATGCTGGTGGTCAACTCGGTCATGTTGATACGGAAAATTCTGTCTGCCATCTGCGGTTCTCCCTGTTTGAGATTGGTTCTGCGGCTGTCCGTCTCCGATGCGGGATCCGGGACGCTCAGTTGGCCGGTCCCTGGCCGGCGGTGCCCAGTACCTTGGCGATGATCCTCTGTTTGACCTCCTCGTCGGGTGCAGGCTCCTTCCAGCTGATGAACTGTTCGGTGACCCGCATGAAGTCGCCGTTATCCTCCCTGCAGCGGGCACAGATCGATTCGGCCTGGTCACGGTACATGATGATCTTGCTGGCCGGCTCGCCATTTTTATCCACGGCCGCCATCTTCCGGCAGCCGCAGTCAAGGCGGATCACGGCGACGCCGATGCCGTCCGGGCTGCCCTCGAGGATGCCCTCGACCATGGCCCGTTCGCTCTTCACCGGGTCTCTCCGTATCTTGTTTTTACGTTTTTTTGCGCACATGTGAAATCATTCCTCCAAGGGTACAGGGTATCACCGGTCAATCTATTCTGTTCCTCCTGCCATGGTCAATACAATTTTTCCCTTCTCTTGCCGGTTCCAATGGAAGGATTCCGTTTTCTTTGTTTGAAATCAACATGTTGTCAGGTGCATGCACCCGGGGGCCATCCGCATCTTTTATCTTGACAAACTTTCAGTGGTTCGGTAGAGGGGAAGTCACCTTATCTATGCTTTTTCACTGAAGGAGAAAGTTTGAAAAAAGGTCGCAATAACTCTTTTCTTTAATCCAATTCTTGGAGGATGCATCATGTGGGAAATCGTTGTTGACAAGGACAAGTGTGCCGGTGACGAGGAATGCGTAAACGCCTGCCCGGCGCAGGTTTACGAGATGGTTGACGGCAAGGCCGAGCCGGTCGAGCCCGACGAGTGCCTGGGTTGCGAGACCTGTGTCGAGGTCTGCCCCGAGGGTGCCATCACTGTCACCGAAGTCTGATTTGATTTTCAGCCGACAGGATGACCGACCGTAAGCCCACCCCCGCCAGGGGGTGGGCTTATGTCGTTTAGAGGTCAGTCCCCCTGGATCACGGGGAAAAAGGACCATGAAATTCGAAAAAGTGGCACGGTTCAAGCCCGGGGTGAGCCGGTCGGTGCATCTCTTTGCCGCCGCCTTTCTGTGGACCGGCATCGGTTCCATGCTGATGGTCCGTGGCTGGCGCTGGATCGGGCCCGGCAATGGTCGCTGGCTGGTGCTGCTGGCCCTGGTGCTGGGAACGCTCAAGTCGGTTTTCGTCCTCGACAGGGCCGCGGTGCGGACCGCCCGCAGGATCCGACAGTTCAGCGATTCCACCTGCATCGGTGCGATCTATTCCTGGAAGACCTGGCTCCTGGTGGGCCTGATGATGGGGTGCGGCATCACCATGCGCCGGCTCACCGATCCGGGCATGGTCATCGGCACCCTCTATGTGGCCATCGGCTGGGCCCTGCTCTTTTCCAGCCGCCAGGGCTGGCTCGAGTGGTTGCGCTGGATCAGGGAACATGAGTGATCGTTCCCCGGGGGGTGTTACTGTGCAAACGGCGTATAGCCTGCAGTGAACCGGTACGAGTCCTTCAACCGGGTCGAAATCAGCCGTTCCGCCCTGCGTCACAACCTGGCGCTCTGCCGGCAACTGGCCGGTGCCGGCTGCGGCATCGTCGCCATGGTCAAGGCGGATGCCTATGGTCACGGCATGGTCGAGTGCGCCCGCATTCTGGCCGCTGAAGGGGTGGAGACCTTCGGAGTCGTCGAGGTCGGGGAGGGCGTCTGTCTGCGCCGCCGGGGTATCGGCGGCGAGATCCTGGTCCTGGCCGGTACCCTGCCGGAGACCATCGATGCCCTGGTGGAATATGACCTCACCCCCGTGCTGCTGGACGGGTCCCTGCTGGACATCCTGGCGGAGCGGGCCGCGCGGCTGGATCGGCAAATCCGGGTCCAGCTCAAGGTCGATGCGGGCATGGGGCGGCTTGGCTGCCCGCCGGAGGAGGCGACAGAGATCCTGCGCCGCATCAGGGCACTGCCGCGGCTCCGCCTGCAGGGGGTCATGGCCCACTTTCCCATGGCCGACGATCCCGGCTCGGACAACACGACCCGGGTACGCCGCCGCTTCGATGCCATGATCCGGCGGGTTGCCGGATTTCTGCCCCCTGATTGCCGTCTGCACATTGCCAATTCCGGGGGGCTGTTTTATGGTAGCGGTACCGGCCTGGACCTGGTCCGGCCCGGGATAGCGCTCTATGGCTGTCCACCGGACGGCGGCGTGCACGGGGGCGGCCACGGCACGGAGCGGCTGCGGCCGGTGATGCGGTTCGTGAGCCGGGTGATCCAGGTCCGCAGTCACCCGGCCGGAACCGGTCTGGGCTACGGGCATATCTTTACCACGTCCCGCCCCACCAGGGTCGCCATCCTGCCGGCGGGCTACGAAGACGGCTATCTGCGCTCGCTCTCCAACAGGGCCTCTGTCCTGATCCGTGGCCGCCGGGTGCCGGTCATCGGCCGGATCTCCATGAATCTCACCATGGTCGATGTCACCGGCCTGGAAGGGGTCTGTGCCGGGGACGAGGTCGTGCTCCTGGGCCGGCAGGGCACAGAGGAGATCACTGCCGACGAGATCGCCTCCTGGATGGGCACCATCAGCTACGAGGTTCTCTGCCTGCTGGGCAATCTCAACCAGCGGGTGTACGTGGAATAGCCCCCGCAGCGGCCGCCACCCGCCTTCTGCTCCTTACTGCCGGACAACCATGCCCGGCTGGCATTGACAACCGATGATAATCAAATAATAGTTCACCGCTATCAGCAACTGCCTGAAAAAAAGCAAGACCTTTGGTAAAAGTTCAGCAGTACGTCAGCTGTGCGTGATCGTGGCTGACCGCTATAGTCCGCTATGCGGCCAGCCGCGAGCGCGTGCAGATGGCGTGCTGCTGAACTTTTACATAATCAAGGGGATGCCATAATGACACCGCCACAGGCGGCCGACTGTCCTCCTGTCCCCTGGTACCTGATTTTTCGATACAATACACCATGATCAGATCACAGCTCAAGCAACTGGTGGACGAGGGATTTGCGCGCGGGGTCCGGGAGGGATTCTGGACCGATGCCGCGGCAGGAAAGTACACCGTCGAGGTGCCGAAACATGAAGGGCAGGGGGATTTTTCCACCAACCTGGCCCTGGTGGTGGCCGGACTCGAGAAGTGCAACCCGCGCCAGGTGGCCACCCGGCTGGTCGAACTGCTCGGCGACGAGGGGCCGATAATTGAAAGGCTGGAGATCGCCGGTCCCGGTTTTGTCAATTTCTTCCTTCGTCCCTCGGTCTGGAGCAGTGTGCTTGCCCCGATCCGGGAACAGGGTGAACGGTTCGGCCGTGCCGGGTTCGGGGCCGGGGAAAAGGTGCTGGTGGAGTTTGTCAGCGCCAACCCCACCGGCCCCCTCAGTGTGGGCCATGGCCGCAACGCCATCCTGGGCGACACCATTGCCCGGCTGCTCGAGGCCGTGGGCTACGATGTGCAGCGGGAGTACTATTTCAACGATGCCGGCCGCCAGATGCGGGTCCTGGGAGAATCGACCCGGGCCCGATACCTGGAGCTGCTCGGCCTGGAATCCGACTTTCCCGAGGACGGCTACCAGGGCGACTATATCTACGATATCGCCCGTTCCCTGCGGGAGGAGCATGGCGACCGCCTGAAGGACGCGGACATCAGTGTCTTCAAGGAGCGGGCCCAGGAGGCGATCTTCGCCGACATCGACGCCACCCTGCAGCGTATCGGCATCCGCTTCGACTCCTATTTCAATGAACATACTCTCTACGAGGAGGGGCTCATCGACGACGTGGTGGCGAAACTGCGGGAAAAGGGGCTGATCTATGAAAAGGAAGGCGCCACCTGGTTCCGGACCACGGCCCTGGGTCTGGAAAAGGACCGGGTGATCATCAAGAGTACGGGCGAGCCCACCTACCGGTTGCCTGACATCGCCTATCACCGGGAAAAGTTCCGCCGCGGATTCGACCGCATGATCAACGTGTTCGGCTCCGATCACATCGCCACCGTCCCCGATGTCCTGGCCGGGGTACGGGCCCTGGGCTATGACGATGCCCGGGTGCAGGTGGTGCTCTACCAGTTCGTGACCCTGCTGCGGGGCGGCCGGCAGGTCAAGATGTCCACCCGCAAGGCCACCTTTGTCACCGTGGACGAGCTGGTGGACGAGGTGGGTGTTGATGCCCTGCGATTTTTCTTCCTCATGCGCAAGGCCGACAGCCAGCTCGAGTTCGACCTGGACCTGGCCACACAGCAGAGCCAGGAAAACCCGGTCTACTATGTCCAGTACGCCCATGCCCGTCTCTGCTCCATCGAGCGGCAGGCCGCGGAAAAGGGCCTGCCGGTCATTGATTTCGAGGCCGCGGCCCTGGACCTGCTCCGGGAGCCGGAAGAGTTCGCCCTCCTCAAGCTCATGGCCGAGTACCCGGCCCAGGTCGCCGGCGCGGCCCGCGACCTGGCGCCGCACCGGATGATCTTCTATCTCATGGAGCTGGCCGGGCGGTTCCACAGCTACTACAACCGGCACAAGGTCCTCACCGACGATGCAGACCTGACCCTGGCCCGCCGCTGTCTCTGCGACGGCCTGAAGACGGTGTTCCGCAACGGCCTGCTCCTGGTGGGCATGACCGCACCGACACGGATGTAGGCTGGGCTGCGGACAGGTACGTGAACCTCTGACATTCCGGGAAGAGTCATGGCCACGGCCAGAAAGAAGAAGAAAACGCCAAAAAGGAAAAAGGGGCCCAAACGGTTCCGCTTCCAGCTCGGTCTGGCCGGGGTGGCCGGAATCGGCGTGGTGCTGTTCTGCCTTTTCCTGTGGATGTTCCTGCTTGGCATCTGGGCCGGCCAGACCATTCTCCTGCCATCGGCCGGACCGCAAGTCGGCACCGGCCTGCCGGCCGCATCGACGCCACTGATCCGGCCGCAGGGAAAAAAACGTCCCGTTTCCGGCAACACCGGAGACTGAGACCGCTTACAAAAACGACGTTGATAAATCGTGACTTTGTATACTCTGTGAGAGGTTACGGCAGGCCGCCAGCCGTCCTTGACCAACCGGGTCAGGATGAGTACAGTAAGAAGTTTATGGGTATTGCACAGGAAAACAACACCATCGGCCGGATACGTCCCGCCCGCATGAGCGATGTCCGCCAGATCCACACCCTGCTGCAGCGGTTTGCCGACAGGGGGTTGCTCCTCGGCCGGTCCATCAGCTCCCTCTACGATGACCTGCGTGATTTCATCATCTTCGAGGATCATGGCATCAAGGGTGTGTGCGCCCTGCATATCTGCTGGGATGATCTGGCCGAGATCCGTTCCCTGGCGGTGGCGCCCGATGCCCAGGGCAGGGGGATCGGGCGGGCACTGGTGCATTCCTGTCTGGACGAGGCCCGGAGCCTCGAGATCGGCCGGGTCTTTGTCCTCACGTACCAGGCCGCTTTTTTCAGGAAACTTGACTTTACGGACTGCGACAAACGCGATCTCCCGCACAAGATATGGAGCGACTGTCTGCACTGTCCCAAGTTCCCCGACTGTGATGAAGAGGCGCTGATCTGGACCGCCCGGAACAGTGGATGACCGGATGGACGGTTCTCCTGCCAGCGGCAATACCTTTGAATATCGCAATGTTTCCCCTGGACCGATGAACGGCGGAGCCCACCCCGGGCCCTGTTTCTGGAGATTATGATGTTAGGAAAGGCTCTTACAAAGGTTTTTGGCAGCAAGAACGACCGAATGATAAAACAGTTGCGGGGTGTTGTCGCCCGGATCAACGATCTGGAGCCTTCCATCGAGCCCCTCAGCGACGAGGAACTGGCTGCCAAGACCGTGGAGTTCCGGGGCCGGATCGAAAAGGGCGAGTCCCTGGACGATCTGCTGCCCGAGGCCTTTGCCGTGGTACGGGAGGCGGCAAAACGGGTACTCGGCGAACGACACTACGACGTGCAGCTCATCGGCGGTATCGTGCTCCATCAGGGCAAGATCGCCGAGATGAAAACCGGTGAAGGCAAGACCCTGACCTCCACCGCCCCGGTCTACCTCAATGCGCTCTCTGGCAAGGGGGTGCACGTGGTCACGGTCAACGACTACCTGGCCAGCCGCGACGTGGAATGGATGGGCCAGATCTATCGCTTCCTCGGCCTGACCACCGGTTCCATTGTTCACGACATGGACGACGCGGCCCGCCGTGAGGCCTATGCCGCGGACGTGACCTACGGGACCAACAACGAGTTCGGATTCGACTATCTGCGCGACAACATGAAGTTCGATATCCGCGACTTCTGCCAGCGCGGTTTCAACTACGCCATTGTCGACGAGGTGGACTCCATCCTCATCGACGAGGCGCGCACGCCGCTGATCATCTCCGGACCGGCCGACATGTCCACGGACATGTACCTCAAGGTGGACCGGATCATGCGGCACTTCAAGGAGGATGTCCACTACACGAAGGAAGAGAAGGACCGCCAGGTCATGCTCACCGACGAGGGCGTGCAGCTGGCCGAAGAGCTCCTCAAGCTGGACAATCTCTATGATCCAAGGAATATCAACTACCTGCATCACGTCAACCAGGCGCTCAAGGCCCATGTCCTTTTTCAGCGTGACGTGGATTATATCGTCCGTAACGGCGAGGTGGTCATTGTCGACGAGTTCACCGGCCGCACCATGGAAGGGCGGCGCTATTCCGACGGTCTGCACCAGGCCCTGGAGGCCAAGGAAGGGGTCAAGATCGAGAAGGAGAACCAGACGCTGGCCTCCATCACCTTCCAGAACTACTTCCGCATGTACGACAAGCTTGCCGGTATGACCGGAACCGCGGATACCGAGGCGGCAGAGTTCAAGAAGATCTATGATCTGGACGTGGTGGTGATTCCCACCCACCGTGACATGATCCGCATCGACTATCCGGATGTCATCTACAAGAACCAGGCTGCCAAGTACCGTAATATCGTGCGCGAGATCAAGGAGCTGCACAAGAAGGGCCAGCCGATCCTGGTGGGCACCATCTCCATCGACATCTCGGAAAAACTCTCCAAGATGCTCAAGAAGGAGGGCATTCCGCACGAGGTCCTCAACGCCAAGCACCACGAGCGCGAGGCTGAGATCATCGCCCAGGCCGGCCAGAAGGGCAGGGTGACCATCGCCACCAACATGGCGGGCCGAGGCACCGATATCAAGCTCGGCGAGGGGGTGCGGGAGCTGGGCGGGCTGCATATCCTCGGCACCTCCCGCCACGAGAGCCGCCGCATCGACAACCAGTTGCGGGGCCGTTCCGGCCGCCAGGGCGATCCCGGCTCATCACGGTTTTTTCTCTCCCTGGAGGATGACCTGCTGCGCATCTTCGGCTCTGACCGGCTCAGCGGCATCATGGACAAGCTGGGCATGGAGGAGGACGAGCCCATCGAGCACTCCATGATCTCCAAGGCCATCGAAAACGCGCAGCGCAAGGTCGAGGGGCATCACTTCGATATCCGCAAGCATCTGCTGGAGTATGACGACGTGATGAACAAGCAGCGCGAGGTGATCTACAGTCAGCGGCGCCAGGTGCTGGAAAGCGAGGATGTGCGGGAGATCATCGATGACATGATCGGTGACCTGGTGGAGGACATCGCTGACGAGTTCGCCAGCGACAAGGTACCGTCCGAGGACTGGGAGTGGGATGGTTTTTTTGACCGGGTGGCCGAGGTCTTCAATCTGGAGCTCGACTGGAACCGGACCGAACGGGTGGATCTGGACCGGGAGAAGATGGGCGAGAGGTTGAGAGCGGCGGTGGACGAGGCCTACCGCCGGCAGGAGGAGCGCAACGGCGTCGAACAGATGCGGCAGCTCGAACGGATGATTCTTCTGCAGATGGTGGATACCCTGTGGAAGGAACACCTGCTCAACATGGATCACCTGAAGGAGGGGATCGGCCTGCGTGGGTATGGTCAGAAGAATCCCCTGGACGAGTACAAGAAGGAGGGCTACAACCTCTTCATGTCCATGATCGAGTCGGTCAAGCATCAGACCGTGGGGACGCTCATGCGGGTTCAGATCGTTCAGGACGACGAACTGGAGCGGATGGAGGAGGAACGGCGCCTGCAGCGGGAGCGTGAGCTGGAGCTGGCCCGGCAGCAGGCTGCCAAAGAGGGGGAGGAAAGAAAACCGGTACGCCGCAAGGAGGGGAAGGTCGGCCGCAATGCCCCCTGTCCCTGCGGCTCCGGGAAAAAATACAAGAAATGCTGCGGCAGGATCACCTGAGCCTTTCCTCCCGCATCTCCGCCTCTGCGGAATCCTGTCAGGCCCTGCACGTCCGTGCAGGGCTTTTTTCGTGAAAAAGTATCGGTATCCCGGTCGGTTGCCGGTAACGGTGAACTGTTGCGCTATCCTGAAATACCGGGATGTTTGCCTCATGACGACGTAGCTCCTGTACGCTAATGTGATTGTAACACAACATTAACCGCCTTCTAACAGTGATCATCTAAGGTGCCTTCCTGTGTGATAACTAACGACTCGTGCCGCGTGGTGCGGCAGAGCCACTTGCAAAACAGGAGGACGATATGAAGCGCAGTACATTGGCAAAAGCGGCTGTCCTGGCCCTGGCGATCACTGTTCTTTCCGGCGGCGCGGCCATTGCCGGCAAGGTGAGGATAACCGGTTCGGGAGCCAGCTTTCCCTTTCCCATCTATTCGACCTGGTTCAAGACCTACAGCCGTGACCATCAGGGGATCATCGTCGATTACCAGGCCAAGGGCAGTGGCGCGGGAATCCGTGATTTCATCAACCATACCGTGGATTTCGCTGCCAGCGATGCAGCGATGAATGACAAGGAGATCGCCCAGGTCAAGGAGGGGGTCCAGCTCCTGCCCATGATCGCCGGCGAGATCGTTCTTTCCTACAACCTGGAGGGTGTGAAGGAACTGAAACTGCCCCGGAACGTCTATCCGGCCATCTTCCTGGGGAAGATCACCCGGTGGAACGACCCGGCCATTGTCAAGGCCAATCCCGGTGTCAAGCTGCCGGATGAGCCCATCACCGTTGTTCGCCGGGCCGATTCCAGCGGCACCACCTTTGTCTTCACCACCCATCTCAGCGCCGTCAGCCAGGAGTGGAAGAACGGTCCCGGTGTCGGCAAGACCGTCAAGTGGCCCTCGAGCAACAAGTTCGTTGCCGCACCCAAGAACGACGGTGTAACCGCCACCATCCGCCAGACCCCCGGTGCCATCGGCTACATCGAGTATGGCTATGCCAAGATGGCCAAGGTTCCCATGGCTCTCCTGGAAAACCGGGCCGGCAGGTTCATCCGGCCAAGTATCGAAAGCGGTCAGGCTGCCCTGGCCAATGCGACCATCCCGGCCGACATGCGGGTCTGGCTGCCCGATCCCGAAGGCAACGGGTCCTATCCCATTGTCACCTACACCTGGATGCTCTTCTACAAGAAATACCAGGATCCGAAAAAGGCCGAGATCCTGCGTGACCTGGTCAGGTTCTGCCTCCATGATGGTCAGAAGATGGCCGACCGGCTGGGATATATTCCCCTGCCCGCCAACGTGGTCGACATCGTGGAAAAGGCCTCTCACAATATCAGGTAGGTCCTCGCCGTGCCCGTTCCCCCTGTCCCGATGGACAGGGGGGCGGGTCCCCTCTCACTCTGGGTAAAAGTCCAGCAGCACGCCATCCGGATTCTGCGCTGACCTGTACGCGCTCGCGGCTGGCCGCAGAGCGGGCTGCCGCAGTCTCGCTGCGCTCGCTTACCTGACAGGCGGCCGCGACCACGCAGAGCTGACGCCCTGCTGAACTTTTACCAAAAGTATCGGCATTTTCAGGCAGGTGTCGATAGCGGTGAACCAGGACCACTCCGGCCGTTGTTCCCTCACCGGAAGATCCCGAAATTCTGCCTGCGGAGACCACAGATACCATGGTTGCAAGAAAAACCGACCAGGCCCCTGCCGGCAGCATGTCGGCCTGCCGGCCGCCCACCACCCTCGACACGCTCGTTGACAGAACCTTTCGCGGCCTGACCCTCTGCTTTGCCTGGCTGACTCTGCTCCTGATTATCTATATCTTCTGGCGCATCGGCGGCACCGCCATTCCGGCCATGCACAAGTTCGGCATCTCTTTTCTCACGAGTACGGACTGGGATCCCGGCCAGGGCCGGTTCGGCATTCTGCCCGAGATATGGGGCACCCTCTACAGCTCGCTGCTCGCCCTGTTCGGTGGCGGCATTTTCGGCGTCGCCATCGCCGTGTTCCTGACCCAGGATTTTCTGCCGCACAACGTGACCGTGGTGCTGAAATCCATCATTGAGCTGCTGGCCGCCATTCCCAGCGTTGTCTACGGGCTCTGGGGGATCTTTGTCCTCATTCCCCTCATCCGCCCCCTGGCCGACTGGCTGCACCTTCACCTGGGCTGGCTTCCCTTTTTCAGTACCAGCCTCAGTGGCCCGGGCCTGTTTCCGGCTGCCCTGGTGCTGTCGATCATGATCCTGCCCACGGTGGCAGCCATCTCCCAGGATGCGCTTGCCGCCATACCGGCCAAGATACGGGAGGCTGCCTTCGGCATGGGCGCTACCCGCTGGGAGGCCATTCTGCGGGTCTTTCTGCCCACGGCGTCAGGAGGGATCTTCGGGGCACTGGTGCTGGGATTTGGCCGGGCCCTCGGCGAGACCATGGCCCTGGCCATGCTGGTGGGCAATTCCAACCAGCTCACCCTGTCCCTGTTTTCACCGGCAAACACCCTGGCCGCACTGCTGGCCCTCAACTTCCCCGAGGCCAGCGACTACGAGGTCCGAGTTTTGATGTATGCCGCCGTGGTTCTGCTGGTGATCACCTTTCTGGTCAATGTTGCCGGACAACTGATTATCACCGCCACCCTGCGCACGGGAGGAAGAAAATGAGTGCCTCGCCGGATTTCAGCCGCAATTTCACCGATCCCAGGGCCCTGAAGAGTTTCATCCTCAGCACCATCACCGTGGGGTGTGCCATCCTTGCCTGCATCCCGCTGTTTTCCGTGCTCGCCATGCTCATTCTCCGCGGTGGCAGGCGATTTTCACTGGAGCTGTTCACCTCCCTGCCGCCCACCGCCTTTGACAGCGGCGGCGGTTTCGGCAATGCCATTGTCGGCACCGTGGTCATGGTCGGCATCGCCTCGCTGATCGCCGTGCCCTTCGGCATCATCGGCGCCATATACCTGGCCGAGTTCGGACCGCACACCCGGATCGCCACGGTGGCCCGGTTCTGTGCCAAGACCATGACCGGTATTCCCTCCATCCTGGCCGGCGTCTTTGCCTATTCCGTCGTGGTCATGGTGACGGGCACCTATTCCGCCGTCGCCGGCGGCATCGCCCTTTCCCTGCTCATGCTGCCGACAGTGATGCTGACCGCCGAGGAGGCGATCCAGATGGTGCCGGCAATCATGCGCGAGGCCGCCGTGGGCATGGGCTGCACCCCGACCCAGGCCATGTGGAAGGTCGTCCTGCCCAAGGCCATGCCGGGTATCATCACCGGGGTCATGCTGGCCATTGCCCGGGCAGCGGGCGAGACCGCGCCCCTGCTCTTCACCGCCCTGTTCAGCGACTACTGGATATTCCAGGGCGGGGCCGGTGACCTGATGGAACCGACCGCCTCCCTGGCGGTCCTGATCTACAATTTTTCCGGCATGCCCTTCGAGAACCAGATCCAACTGGCCTGGGCCGCCTCTCTGGTCCTGGTCCTTATGGTGTTTACGCTCAACATCCTCAGCCGTCTGATCGGGCAGCGGAAGAAATAGTCGTCCCCCAATGAAAGGAGAACCAGCGATGTCCACCCCCCAGTCAGCAGCGACCACCGACGAGGTGGTGATCGACTGCAGAGTCAAGAAGATATTCTATGGCAATTTCCTGGCCGTCCGTGACAGCCATGTGCCGATTCTCAAGAACAAAATAACCGGATTCATCGGTCCGTCCGGCTGCGGCAAGAGCACGGTGCTCAAGAGTATCAATCGCATGAACGACCTGGTCCGGAGTTTCCGGTTCGAGGGCGAGATCAGGTTCGAGGGCCAGGATCTGTATGCGAAAAACGTGGATCCGGTCACTGTGCGCCGCTACATCGGCATGGTCTTTCAGCAGCCCAATCCCTTCTCCATGTCCATCTACGAAAATGTCGCCTTCGGCCTGCGGCTGGCCCGCTACAAGGGTGATTATGATGCCCGGGTCGAGGAGGCCCTCAAGGGTGCCGCTCTCTGGGACGAGGTAAAGGACAAGCTGAAGAACAACGGCATGTCACTCTCCGGCGGCCAGCAGCAGCGGCTCTGCATCGCCAGGGCCATTGCCACCAGGCCGCCGGTCATCCTCATGGACGAGCCCGCCTCTGCCCTTGATCCCATCGCCACCCGCCAGATCGAGGAGCTGATGGTGGAACTGAAAAAGGACTATACCGTGGCCATCGTCACCCATAACATGCAGCAGGCCCTGCGGGTGGCCGACAAGACGGCCTTTTTTGCCGTTGATATCTCCAGGGGCGGCAGGACCGGCTACCTGGTGGAGATGGGAGATACGCGGGAGCTTTTTGAAAATCCCCGGGAAGCGCTGACCAGGGAATATCTCAGTGGCGAGTTCAGCTGATTCCGGCCGGTACGGTGAACTCTTACTATGCGGAAGGATCTGCCTTGGCAAAGGCCCGCGGACGCTCTCCGGATGCGCGGGTCCGGTTTTCTGCAGTCTGATCCATGACCGGTAGCTATTGCCTGAACATCGGCAGGATCGAGAGATCCCTGCGCCGGGTACAGCAGGACTTTGCACTGATCAACCGGAGACTCGATGTCCGCCGTGATCCCCTGGAAGATACCATCGTCGAAAACATGCTCCTTGGCTATGAATATGTCAACCGGCTCCTGGAACGCCGCGTGGATCTCCTCCATCGGCGGGGCGTGCATCACATACTGGAACTGAACCACATCGTGCTCTGCGGTGTCGACACAAAGGTCCGCGCGGAATTCAAGGTGCACATTGCCGCCACCACGGATCGCTTCTACGAACAGAAGGATTTCAATATCGGTCACCTCGTCAGGTGGTACCACAAACATGGCGACAGGTCCGCATGGAAACGTGCCGCCGGTATCTATATTCTTCTCCTCAGCCAGCCCCAGCTTTTCTTTGAGGGCAATCACCGTACAGGAGCCCTGGTCATGAGCAGCATTCTGGCCGCTGAGGGCAAACCGCCCTTTGTGCTCAGGGTCAGCAATGCCGAGGCCTATTTCAATCCCTCCACCCTGGCCAAGCTGACCAGGAAATCCGTGGTGATGAATCTCTGGAAACTTCCGAAGATCAGAAAAAATTTTGCAAAGTTTCTCAAGCGGCAGGGACGCCGCAGATACCTGGTTCCCCGGTAAGGCCTTCATTTGCCGCTGCGGCTGTTACTGCCAACGTAACAGTTCACCGCTATCGGCAACACCTGAAAATACCGATACTTTTACCTGTCAACAGCCACCCGCGTCTCAGCGTCCCACTGTGCAGGGGAAGGACATTGCCGGCCTGAGTCTGCCGTTACCGGCCTGGACATTACAGTTGACGGCCATCATCCCCTGGCGGCAGATGGTGCCATGATTGGCATGAATGTGTCCGAAGACATGGTACCTGGGCCTGACGGCGGCAACCGCCCTGGCGAGGTCGGTGCAGCCGTGGGCAACAGGGCCGTCCCTGTCCAGGACGCCGGCAGGGGGCGCATGGGTGACGAGAATGTCGACGCCGTGGGGAATCATGCGCCATTTTTCCTGCAGGGATCTGCCCCGCGGCAGGGCGAATGCGTCGCAGGCACGGCTGTTGAACAGGGGCTGCCACGGACTGCCGTAGATGGTGATGCCGCCGATGACCACCATCTCATCCTGGAGGTATATCGCCTCGGACAGAAGCGATCTGCCCAGAACGGGATTATCTGCCAGCAGGTGGTCATGGTTGCCGCCGATGACCACCTTGTAACGATGGGGCAGTCTCCTGAGAAAACGGTTGAATCCGGCCAGGTCGTGTT
>Ga0256840_1000668_pt1 | contig 34533 bp, 33 predicted proteins | sample 355202metaG_FD_185969 | JGI IMG/M metagenome (GOLD analysis project Ga0256840, IMG submission 185969) | Hydrothermal vent microbial communities from Mid Atlantic Ridge, Atlantic Ocean - 355-202 | ecosystem: Environmental > Aquatic > Marine > Hydrothermal vents | place: Atlantic Ocean: Mid...
AGTCTAATTTCAAGTCGAAAACAGGCATTTTGTCGTCAATAGTTTAATAAATTAATAAGTTACGCTGTCTGCCATAAAGAACGTTGGGACAGCAGTGAACAAGAGTGGAAATATTTTCACGGAAGAGGCCTCCATTACACCTGTCTTTAGTGACAGTGGGAAAATCATCAATTTCGTAGCAGTGAAACATGATATTTCAAGGGAACTTGAGCTTGAACAGCAATTGCGACAAGCGGTGAAGATGGAAGCCATGGGAACCCTTGCAAGTGGCATCGCCCATGATTTCAACAATATTCTCGGAGCAATCCTGGGATACACTAGAATGGCCATGGAAGAGTTACAAAGCGACAGCCAGCCATACCAGGATCTCTGCGAAGTAATCCACTCTGGAGACCGGGCAGTAAATCTTGTCAAGCAGATCCTCCTCTTCAGTCGTCACCAGGAGCAGAGCCTGGTTCCGGTTCAGGTAGAATATCTGGTCAAAGAGGCAACAAAGATGCTCCGCGCAACACTCCCTGCAACAATCTCTCTTGAAGCCAATATTGCCCCGAACTGCCCGGCCATCATGGCAGATCCCAGTCAAATACACCAGATAATCATAAATCTATGTACTAATGCGAAACAGAGTATGATTGTTAATGGTGGTACTCTCAGCATCAGTCTCTCTCAAAAAGAGTTTCACAAAAATAAACAGAGGCGGGCTGCTGACATAAATCCTGGCTTCTATATTGTCCTGAGCGTGGAGGATACTGGACATGGTATAACGAAAAAAAACCTCACCAGAATATTTGACCCATTTTTCACAACCAAGGGGATCGGGGAAGGAACAGGGCTTGGTCTTGCCGTGGTTCATGGTATTGTTTCAAGTCACCATGGAAACATTTTCGTTGAAAGCACCGTTAACAAGGGGACAAAATTCACTATTTTTTTCCCTGCGGCAAGCCCTGGAGCCCCTTCGGCACAGAATGAAGATACAGACTCTGTTCCCAGAGGAAATGAGCACATTATGGTGGTGGACGACGAAGCAAACATCCTCACCCTTCGCAGGAGACTGCTTACAAAACTTGGCTATCAGGTTTCCACTTTCTCAAGATCAGCTGATGCCCTGACCTCATTCATGAAGGCACCTGATGATTTCGATTTGATCCTCACAGATATGGATATGCCGGATTTGGATGGCAAGAGATTCGCTGACAGAATACTGCAAATACGACAGAAAACACCTATAGTACTCTGCACTGGCCACTCGGAAATCATCAACAGCCACAATGCGGCAGAGTATGGCTTTAAGGACCTCCTTGAGAAGCCCATTTCTCAGGAGAATCTTGCAAAGACACTCCGTAAACACCTTGACAGCCGTCTATAATCCCACATAAAATCACCAGATGAAAGACTCAAAAAGCCCCCCCGACAGCATAATCAGAATCTTAATTGTTGATGACGACACCACGCTCTGTGCCATGCTGGTGAAGCAACTGGAGCGCAAAAACTATGCAACGGGATTTGCCAATACCCTACAGCAGGGAATTGCATTGGCCAAGGAAGGGGGATGGGATGTGGTTCTCCTTGACGTACAGATGCCTGATGGAAACGGACTGGAATATCTTCCAAAATTCACCACTACTCCATCATATCCTGAAGTTATTATGATCACCGGTCACGGGGCTGCTGATGGCGCAGAAAAAGCGATCATCAACGGGGCATGGAGCTATATTGAAAAGCCCCATGTTATCAGAGATCTCCCCCTGCACCTTACAAGAGCCCTTCAGTACCGTAAGGAAAAACAACGGCTGAAAACTGTCCCCGTATCCCTGAAACGCGAAGATATCATTGGCAACTCCGATAGACTCAATCACTGTCTGGATCAACTCGCCACAGCGACATCCAGTGATATCAATGTACTTATCACCGGAGAGACAGGTACGGGAAAAGAACTCTTTGCCCACGCGCTCCATAAAAACAGTAGCAGAGCTAAACGCCCTTTTGTTGTAGTCGACTGTGCAGCGCTACCGGATACGCTTATTGAAAGCACACTTTTTGGACACGTAAAAGGTGCATTCACCGGAGCCGACAGGGGCCGTGAAGGTCTGATTCAACACGCCCACAAAGGGACCCTTTTTCTCGATGAAGTCGGAGAACTGCCCCCGGCCATCCAGAAGACCTTTTTACGTGTCCTTCAGGAAAGGACATTCCGGCCGGTAGGGGGAACAATAGAACAACACTCCGATTTCAGATTGGTGGTCGCGACCAACAGAAACCTCAGTAACATGGTAGCAGCAGGTGCGTTCCGTGCTGATTTACTCTTTAGAATCCAAGCTCTCACCATAACGCTGCCTCCATTAAAAGAACGATTAGAGGATATCCGGGATCTGGTTATCTGCTTCCTGGACAAACTCTGTAGACGCTACGACCAAGAGACAAAAGGAATTGCCCCGGATCTTATCGAAGCCCTGATGAGCCATGCCTGGCCAGGAAATGTCCGTGAACTTTATCAGACAGTCGAACAGATTTTTGCTGAAAACCGTGAATCACCGACCCTCTACAGCATACACCTGCCCCAAAAACTTCGGATTCGTTTTGCCCGGGCAAAAATCCAGAAAAAGGACATTGTCCCCCCTCCCAATCTGCAACCATGGAAGGATTTCAAATACCAGGTAGAACGGGATTACCTGCTAAACCTTTTACTCCACTGTGATTACAAGATCCAAAAGGCCTGCAAACTCTCCGGTATTTCCAGGGCAAGAATCTATCAGCTCCTTGACAAACATACCCTTTCAACCAGTCCACAAAAATAGACCGTTTCTATTTTTGTGGACACCCATCTGCTTCGACACACAACTTCCCCTCTTCATCCCACATTTTTACGCCATAATTCTGAATCCGTAGAGACTTTGTGATTATCTTTTGATAACACACTGAAATACAATCATAAAAATCCCAATCAGGTATTTGAAAGGAATTATTTACCTCCCTTCTGGGAGTTCGCTGCCGCCCCATCCCGATCACCCTGAATCTCTGATATTGTTTACTACATATACGCGTTCGAAAAAGCCTAGAGGCGTCGCCAACGCCCCCCACAGATTTATGACATTTATAACAGAGACTATCATTTTTCTGGCGTGAGAGTTGCGTAGTAACACCTGACGAAGCAATTCACCCACTGGTATCCTCCATGAATACGTTCTTCTATGCAGCAAGAAAAACGGCAGAGGCTGATCTCTTTGCAGAAAAGCTACTCACCTGTAAATCTCTGGCTGATTTAAGAGTTCTGTCTGCCGGAAAAAATCTCTGTTGCAGTCAGGCGCTCTCACTCAGAAGTGGAGATGTGATGATTCTTTTTGCCCATACAGAGTCTGAGCTCACTAGTCTGATCACAGAGCATGATAGTTTTCTTGAGTTCCGAATTATTCTCATTCTAGGAACTAGACCTTAAACAAAGAACTGCCAGTCACTCGTTACGACCACGCTATATTTCAGAAATGGAGAGTACTGTCAAAAATATTGAAAAAGTTGTCGCAAAAATACAAAGCCATACAACTCACGGAACTGCAGCTTCACCATAAGGCATATTCGCCTGGGAAACTTTAGCAATTGAGGAGAGTTCATGAAATTCATCCAAATGTTCAAACGAATTGGAGTCAAATTAATCACCGCATTTCTGCTCATAGGTCTTCTACCATTACTTATCAGCAGCTACATCTCTTCTATGAAAACCTCTGCTGCGCTTACCAATGCAAGTTTTAACCAGCTTTCCGGAGTCAGAGAAATAAAAACAGGCCAGATAAATAGTTTCTTCAAGGAACGTCGTTCAGACATGCAGATCCTGCTCGAGACTGTAGAGACTTTGAGAAGTGAAGCATTTGCAAAACTTGAGGCACAGCATGATCTGAAAACTGAAATGCTGACAGAGTACTTTCAGCAGGCGATCTTAAGTCTTGAAATTATCACCCGCAGTAAAGATGCCACCTCACTTCATGACAGCCTGCTCATGTACCACAGGAGTAATAATGTTGCCGATAACGAACCCTACAACACAAGCTCAGAAAACTATAAACAGATATGGGAAAATTACGGCGAGCATATCACCCAGTTCCAGAAGGCCACAGGATACTATGACATCTTCATGATCTGCGGAGAACATGGTCATGTTATGTACAGTGCAACTAAAGAATCAGACCTTGGAACCAACCTGTCCGCAGGCCCTTTTAAAGACTCGGGCCTGGCTGATATCTGGAAAAAAACGGTTTCCACCAAAACAACATCCATTGTAGATTTCAAGCCATATGCCCCAAGTAATAATGAACCCGCTGCCTTCATAGGAATTCCCATGCTTAACAGGGGAGAAGTGCAGGGTGTTATGGTGGTTCAGCTTTCACTTGATCATATTAATAAAGTTATGTCCGTCAGATCAGGGCTTGGCAAGACAGGAGAAACATACCTGGTCGGTCCTGACAAGCTGATGCGCTCCGATTCATTTCTTGATCCGGTAAATCATTCTGTAAAAGAATCCTTTGTCAATCCAGAAAAGGGGAAAGTGGACACAGAAGCTGTTCGTTGGGCTTTTGCTGGTGAAGACCGTTCTGATGTTATCCTGGGTTACAATAACAACCCTGTCCTGTCAGTAGCTGCCCCATTCAAGATACTTGACCTTACCTGGGCAATAGTCGCGGAAATCGATATTGCCGAGGCGTTCAGCCCCGTTGATAACAAGGGCAATGAATTCTACAAAAAATACGTTACATCCAACGGATACCACGATCTTTTTCTCTTCAATCCTGATGGATACTGCTTTTATACAGCGGCCAAGGAATCAGATTATCAAACAAACTTCATAAACGGTAAATACAAAGACTCCAACCTGGGGGAACTCCTCAGAAAAACCATAGCTGAAAAATCGTATGGAATCTCTGATTTTGCACCATATGCACCGAATAACGATGATCCTGCTGCATTTATCGCACAGCCGGTTGTTCATGGCGGTGAAGTTGAAATGGTAATCGCCCTGCAACTTTCCCTCGAAGCCATCAACGGGATCATGCAGCAACGTGAAGGTATGGGGGAATCAGGTGAATCGTATCTCGTAGGTTCCGACAAACTCATGCGTTCTGATGCCATCGAGGGTGCATTTCACACCGTTGTTGAATCTTTCAAAAATCCAGAGAAAGGATCTGTAAACTCTGTTGCCTGTATCGAGGCCCTGAAAGGTAATTCCGGCACTATTCTCAGCAAGGACTTCAATAACCATTCTGTTCTCACAGCATACTCTCCACTGGACATAGACGGCCTACACTGGGCGCTCATCACAAAGATAGATGAGTCGGAGGCCATGGCACCCGTTAAGGCAATGCAACGACTTACTGCACTGATAGTCGGTGTTAGCAGTATCCTCATTATAGTTGTGGCCATCTTTATGCTGCGTATGGTCATGGCACCCATCAAAGTGGTGGTTGGTAATCTCAGAGAACTGGCACAAGGCGAGGGAGATCTTACTCAACGCTTGCCGGTGGACTGTCCGATATGCTCTGATGTCACAAACTGTAACCAGTCAAATTGTCCTAGTTATGGTAAAAACGGCCTTTGCTGGGAAGAAACTGGAACCATGGGAGATAATCCAATCTGTGTTGAGGTTGTGAATGGCAAAATAAAAGACTGCGTAGACTGCCCTGTCTATAAACAGGCAAACTACGATGAACTGCAGCAACTCTCAACCAACTTCAACAGTTTCATCCTGAAACTTCAATATATGTTTAAGGAGGTGGTTCAGGGCGTGGTTACCATCTCTTCTGCCACAACTGAACTCTCGGCCATTGCAGAACAGATGTCCGGTGCCTCAGACAACGTCTCCAGCCAGTCAAATTCAGTGGCAACTGCCGCTGAAGAGATGAGTGTTAATATGGACTCTGTTGCAGCTGCCACCGAGCAGACAACAACCAATATGAATATCGTCGCCTCTGCTGCTGAAGAGATGACAGCAACCATTGCAGATGTCAACAGTAACACTGAACGCGCAAGCAAGGTCACAGGTGAAGCCGTTCAGGAAGCTAAAAGTGCCACCACCAAAGTTCAACAACTAGGTCTTGCTGCCAGTGAGATCAGCAAAGTTACAGAGGTTATCACTGATATCTCAGGACAGACCAACCTTCTTGCCTTAAATGCAACCATTGAGGCTGCGCGGGCAGGAGAAGCGGGTAAAGGTTTTGCTGTTGTTGCAAACGAGATTAAAGAGCTGGCCAAACAGACCGCTGATGCAACAGGACAGATCAAGAACCAGATTGAAGATATCCAAAACTCCACCGCTGACACGGTCACCCAGATTGAACGTATCACCGAAGTTATCAACAATGTAAATGAAACGGTGAATACCATCACAGGGGCCGTAAGTGAACAGACTGCGGCCACAGATGAGATCGCCAACAATGTGGCCTAGGCAGCACAGGGACTCAGCGAGGTAAATGAAAACGTAGCCCAGAGTTCTGCTGTATCTGGTCAGATTGCAGAAGATATCACTACCGTCAGCCAGGCAGCAACAGAAATGTCGGCATCAAGTGGTGAAGTGCAGAGCAGTGCGGCTGAGCTCTCTGAAACAGCCGAGAAGCTCAAAGATATGGTCAGCGGCTTTAAACTCTAGCCTGAATCCGTCACAAATTCAGATCTAAATCATTCCCCGGGGTAGGGCTAAGAACCTGCCCCGGGTTCATGCCGATCAACACCCACCATCCCTTGTTGTAATACACTTCTCTAAACAGGATCAATTCGGTTGCTGTTCCAAGATACGTCAAGCCCCACAACTTACAATGCTAGTTCAAGCACTTGAACAGCAAACCATCTTCAATTTGTTGTGAAACCATATTTTTATTTAGAATGTTCACACAGGTAATCATAAAAAAAAGACGCCACCGGAGAAATCGCCCTTCTTCTTCGATGTATCAAATAGAAGTTTCTCTTCATAACATGGTTTCCTATATCAAGCGCCTTGATCCTGCCACAGGCCACATCATCGGCCACTGCACATCTTGATAAAATTGACACCCCGATGCCGGCCTTTACTGCCTCCTTGATGGCAGCAGTTGATCCGATTTCTGCCACTTCTTCTAAATCGCTCTCTTTCAGCCCATGTTCCACAAAAATTTTTTTGATAACCTCACGAGTTCCGGAACCAAACTCCCGCATAATAAAGGGTTCACCCAAAAGTGTTTCAAGCTTCACCGAACCAACGGAAGCCCAGTGATGTGCAGGATGAACGGCAAGACACAGTTCATCTGAAAATATTTCTCTCCACTCGAGTCCTTTTTCATTCCACTTGGCACCCACAACTCCAAGCTCCAACTCTCCTTCCAGCACTTTTTGTGCTATAGTCCTGGAACTCGATATCTTCAATGTAGCTTTGATAGCTGGATACATGATCCGAAACCTGGCTATTAATTGCGGCAGAATATACGTTCCCGGGATTGTTCCGGAACCCATAACAATTCTGCCAGTCAAAACACCAATGAACTCATCCACTGCCTGTATCGCTTCCTGCTGTGTTTGCAAAATCTTGGAGGCGTATCCATAAAACAGTTTTCCCACCGGAGTGGGTACCACCTCTTTACTGAGCCTGTCTAACAGTTTCTGACCAAGTTCCCCTTCAAGGGACCGAATATGCTCACTGACAGTTGGTTGAGACAGTAACATCCGTTCTGCCGCCCTGGTGAAACTTTTACATTCCACAACCTTACAAAACGCATCCAACTTCCGAATCTCCATATTACTCCATTTATCTGGCTATTTATTAAATACCGCCATTCCTCGGCTCCCCCTATGAGCGACAAAATTATTATAGATATTTCCTATTTGATTTATTGTATTTTAAAATATACATTCTCCCTCCACTGAAACCAAGGTTTAATTTACCTCTGAATCCATCATGGGTTCAGGTTAATAACTCTCACTCACCCTTATGAGGAAAAACATGAAACAGATATGGATCTTTCTTATCGTTATCAGTTGTCTGCTGCTTCCGATCAGTTCCCTGGCAATCCAACAGAGCAGTGGCACCATAACCATGGAATTTGATCTCTCCGCCCATGATCGCACAGAAGAGGCACAACTATGGATCCCCTATCCCCTTTCGGACCGAGACCAGCTCATCACCAAAATCTCGGTAAACGGCGATTACAGTGAATCGGCAGTGTACAGTGATCAAACCTATTCCACTCCTATGCTTTATGCCAGATGGAACAAAAACAGCAAAAGCCGAAAGCTTATTCTCTCTTTTCATGTCACCCGCCAGGAAGTGTCGCGACGGGATTTCCCAAAGACCGACGCCATTTGGAATCCTGCTGACTATGCACAGTACCTTGCCCCAACCAGACTGGGCCCCATCGATGGTGCCGTAAAAGAGCTTGCCGACCTGATAACCGCTGAAAAAAAAGGTGTTCTTGCCAAGGCCAAGGCTATCTATAACTGGACCTGCGAAAACATGTTCCGCGATCCCAAAACCGTTGGGTGCGGCCCTGGAGATGTATGCCTCCTCCTTACAAATCCCGGCGGAAAATGCACTGATATCCATTCCGTTTTTGTTGCTCTGTGTCGTGCCGCAGGAGTTCCTGCCCGTGAAGTATTCGGCATCAGGCAAGGAAAGAAGAAAGAGCAGGATATCACTACCTGGCAGCATTGCTGGGCCGAATTTTATTTACCGGGATACGACTGGGTGCCTGTTGATCCTGCAGATGTCCGCAAGATGATGCTCAAAGAAAATCTACAGCTCGGAGATGCCAAAACGAGATATTACCGGGATTACTTCTGGGGAGGTTGGGATCAGTATCGGGTAAAATTTGCCATGGGACGAGACCTACTCCTCAATCCGTCACAGCACGGTTCTCCACTGAACACCTTTGGCTATCCATATGCCGAAATTGGTGAGAAAGCACTCGACTGGCTCAATCCGAAAACATTCAAATACAACTTCAGTTTTCAAAAAGATTCCTGATTGTATCAGGACCTTGAGGAACAATTAAAAAAGTGTCGTGCCTGGAAATAGCACGACACCCGGAGAGGACAAACAAACAATCAGCCACCTGAGGCGGTCAGGATCTTCCCGTCTGGCAGCGGATACCCCATACTGCTCAAGATGTCAGACATACTCCGGTACCGGAACCATTTCCAGTTCCATCACCAGGGCCGTTACCGCTCCCATCGCCGGAACCATTACCGGAGCCATCGCCGGGACCATCGCCACCGTTGCCACCGTTGCCACTCCCGTCACCAGGGCCATTGCCACCACCATTGCCTCCTCCACCACCGTTGCCTCCACCACCACGTGCAAGCAGGACAGCATCAGGATGACTGATCATAGCGTTAATACAGGTACCACTTTTCTGGCCATTTCCAGTTCCGTCTCCAGGCCCATTACCTGAATTGCCACTGCCATCACCAGGGCCATGGCCATTACCTGCAATTGCAGGAACAGTGAGCAGACTCATTGCTGAAGCCAAAACAAATGTTCTCATATACTTTGTTGAAAGTCTCATCAGGTATCTCCTGTTAAAAGTAATCCTCCCGTTATGAGAAGATATATAAACTAGACACAACCAAGCAACAAGCATGCCAAAACAGAACAAGACACGTTTTACCTATAGTACCAGCAACTTAAAAACAACAGGATTGAAACAGTACGTTGAAAATCTCGACATTTTTCGCAGCAGCGACAAGAATGTCGAGCTGCAGAGGCAGCATCATAAACCAGACATCCTGAAAGATCAGGCCAACTGCCTCTGACGCAACATTTCAAACATGATAACTCCAGCAGCCACAGAACTATTCAAAGAATCCAACTTCCCCTCCATGGGAATGGACAGGAGTATATCACACTGTTTTCGAACAAGAGGACGAATGCCACTCCCTTCGCTCCCCACAACAATACAGGCAGGAAGAACCAGGTCAGACTGATATAGGGATTGTGCCTCAGCATCCTTTACTGCGCCAAAAACCCATGCTCCAGCATCTTTCAAAGACTGCAACGCTTGAGCCAGATTGGTCACCTGACAGATGTCAATATGGGACATGGCTCCTGCTGCTGATTTTGCTGCGGTTCCGCCAATGGGAGCAGATCGCTCCCGGGTGACCAGAACTGCATCGACACCTGAAGCATGGGCAGAACGAATAATTGCCCCGATATTATGAGGGTCCTGCAGAGTGTCAAGAACAATGATTCTAGGATTAAGTCCTTCTCTCACCCTCTCCTGGAAAGCATCAAGGAGATCATCAAAAGGCATCAGGTTGGTCCGGGACATCTTAGCTACAATCCCCTGATGACGAACCTGTGAGGCATCTTCTCCAACAAGCTTAAGGGCAGAGACAAAGTGTACTTTGATTCCTGCCTTCCTGGCATTCACAATGATCTCTTCACGTTTACCACCTTTTCTATCTTTGACTATGAAAATCTCACTGATTCGTTCAGGTTCCTGCTCCAGTGCCTCGTATACCGGATGAATCCCCCAGAACAGGTCATCACTTAGGCGAATTTTTCGTTCATTTACCCTGCGAAAGTCTGTGTTTTTTTTCATCTACCTGCCTCCAGGTCTATGGGATCGCCCGAAGGAAGTCGGTGACTGCGACTTCGTTCTGCAATAAGCACTGCTTTCAGGGTTGCCGCAGCCTCATCGAGATTGTCATTAACGACAAGATAGTCATATTGCTTAGCTGAGTTCATCTCTTTCCTGGCATTTCCAAGACGAAGCATAATAGTCTCTTCAGAATCCGTCCCCCGTCCCCGAAGCCGTCTCTCAAGCTCTTGAAGAGAAGGTGGGGCCACAAAGATCGACACCGAATCCTGAGAGTCATCTTCAGAAATAATAGAAGCCCCCTGAACATCGATATCAAGTATGATGTCTATCCCTTTCTCAAGCTGTTCAAGTACGGCCATCCTACTGGTTCCGTATAAGTTACCATGCACCTCAGCCCATTCCAGAAACATCCCCTCGTCACGCATGCCCGTAAATTCTTCCACAGAGACAAAGTGATAATCCACTCCATCCATCTCGCCTTTGCGGGGCTGTCTGGTTGTGTGTGATACCGAAAAAGCCAGTTTGGCAATTTCCTGCATCACCCTTTTCAAGATAGTGGTTTTACCAGCTCCTGACGGGGCAGAAAGCACAAAAAGCTGTCCTTTTGGTTTCATATCAATCACTTCCCCATACCACCCTGAGTGGTGGTTAGATGGGAAGCCAACTGCAGTGCTGCTAAACGCTGGGAGATCGTATCCGGCTGGATAGAAGAGAGAACCACATGATTTGAATCCATCACCAGGAGCGAACGGGTACGGCGGCCCTCTGTCACGTCAATCAAACGCCCGGCGTCTTTTGCCAGTTCTTTCAGTTTACGCGCCGGTGAAGAACCGGTATTCACTACAGCAATAATACGATCAGCCATGACTGTATTTCCAAAACCTATATTAATAAGCTGCATTTTACATCCTTTCCTTATTCAAGATTCTGCACCTGCTCTCTCATTTTCTCAAGTTCGGCCTTGAGATCCACAGTGAGGTGAGCAATCTCAGCATCATTAATTTTTGAGGCCATGGTGTTTACCTCACGCAGAAATTCCTGGAGAAGAAAATCTATCTTCCGGCCTGTCGCTTCATCTGATTCAAGAAAAACGACAAACTGCCGAATATGACTTTCAAGGCGCACAACTTCTTCGGTAACATCAGTTTTATCCGCAAGAATCGCAACTTCCTGCGCCAGACGCTGTGGATCAAGCTGCACCATACCGAGCAATTTCTGGAGCCGTTCAGCAAGAGTGTTCTCCCTGCGCTCGAGAAGTCCAGGAATACTGCCCTCTATTATCTTTACGATACCTGCAAAGTTTTCCAGACGTTCATGAAGATCCTTAGCCATGGCTTCGCCTTCCTCACTTCGCATACTGTCACAGTTGACGAGTGCCTCTTGCAGGGCACTGCCCATGGCAGCCCATACAAGATCAAGTTCCTCCTCCTGCTGCCTGAGATTCAAGACATCAGGATAGGATGCCAGCATGGAAACACTGCTATCAGTAGGTATATTGAGCGCATTTCCGAGGTCCGTTAAAGCATTATGGTATGTAACAGCAAGGGTTGTATTGACTTCAATCTTCTGAAGATCTGAGAAATCACCGCTGACACTGAGCAAGACATCCACCCGCCCCCTTGTCAGTACAGTAGTAACCACCTTCCGAACCCTTTCTTCGAGTGCAGCATAGCCTTTCGGCAACTTTATCTTCAAATCCAGGTAACGATGATTCACGCACCGTATCTCTGCCACCCAGTTTCGTCCCTCTGCCTCAGTTTCACCACGGCCAAAGCCTGTCATACTTTTACTGGACATCTTTTTTCCTTTGTCAGCAACTGCTGAATGCTGTTTCAACTGCGTCCTCTCCATGAAGTACAGCCAGAAGTTCTTCCCTGTTAACAGTGGCAGTTCCAATTTTTCCCACCACCACCCCAGCTGCAATATTTGCAAACGCAGCTGCATCGGCAAAAGAACCATGAGCTGCAAGTCCCAAGGCCAAAGCCGCAATAACTGTATCGCCGGCACCTGTCACATCAAAGACGGCTTTGGCAGTCGTGGGGATAGACACCAGCTCCCTACCCTTTTCTAGGAGTGCCATTCCCGATTCACCACGGGTGATAAGAACCGCCTCACAGCCGGTCCTGGATAGCAGGATTCCAGCAGCTTCTTTAAGATCCTCAACCGTATCAATGCCCACCCCGGACATCTTTTCAGCCTCCATTTGATTAGGAGTAATGAGTGACGCCCCGAAAAAACGCTCCGGTTGATTTGGTTTTGGATCAACCACAACTGGTATCTTGCGGCCACTTTCCACCTCTACCCGGGCCACCTGCTGAAGAAGCTGATCCATCAGTCTTTTCCCGATGACCCCTTTGTAATAATCAGAAATAATAACTGCATCAAAATCTGACATATTCTGATCAAAAAAGGAGATCATCGCAGCAACAGTTGTCTCTGAGGGGGAACTTGTTTGCTCTCTGTCAAAACGCACCACCTGCTGTCCCTGGGCCACAACCCTTGTTTTCACAGTGGTTGGTCGTTTCCCCTTCACAAGACCTGCCGTGGAAGCACCAAGCTCGCCCAGTAGCCCTTGAAGCCTCTGCCCCATCTCATCATCACCGATTATGCCGCATAATACCGCCTCACCACCCAGAGAGTATATATTGTGCAAAACATTTGCTCCGCCACCAAGCAGATACTCCTCTTCGGTGACATTCACCACAGGAACAGGTGCTTCAGGAGATATTCTATTTACGGATCCCCATATAAAATGGTCAACAATGATATCGCCAACCACCAGTATTTTCTTGCCACCAATCCGCTGGACCAGTTTTTCCAATTCAAAATTCATGTTATCATCCCAACCCAACGCTCAGCCATTCGCTCACAGACAAAAACCAATGACTCAATATCCAGAAAATCATTTACATCCTTATCAAACAGGATTTTAACTTTAGCAGGAAACCCGTCCTCTTTCTCCTCGTCCCAGAAAAGTACAAAAAGAGGCAGCCGGGGCAGGGCAGGAAGCAAAAATGCGGCACTACAGATCTGCTCCGGATTATCCTGCACAACAGCTCCCAGTTCCAGTGCTGAGTCTATCAGCAACCCAGTCTTCCCTGTAAAATAAGAGGCAATCCGTTCCTCACAGTATACCCGCAGAGTCCTCACTTTGGATATTGAGTTGGGAAGGGATTCCATCCCAATCCAATCCTGCTGTGGTACTCTTCCACCACCAAAATGGACATAGTTATAGAGGAGGATCTGATCACGCGGATCTTCCACCTCTTCGCCATTGATGAGAATACCATCATGGGACAGTTCAACATCCGTTCCCAAAAACTGAAAAAGAAGACTGTCTTTTTCTGGTCCTGACCAGTGGCAACCAATGGCTTCCGCTGCCTCACCAAAATCTATATTACTCGTCTTCTTCTTCAGATAGGCCACCAGGGCAAGATCTTTTTCATCAAGGAGTTTCCCGACCCCTTCCAGACCATCAGAGCCACGATCTTCACTGGCAAATTCATCCCCGAGTTGTGAGACATCAACATAGGGACATTTTTCCGGCCCCTCACCTCCCTTTGTAACAGCTGCAGCAAATGCAAGGCAAGCTGCATAGCCACATTCGCCACAATTTGTCCGAGGGGTATACTTGATAAATTCCAATGGTTGCATTTCTTATCCAGAAAAAAAGAAAAACGACACAGGGGACAAAGCCCCTGTATCGTTCTCAAACTACCATAAAAAAAGAGCCTTGAGAGCACCCCTATTTCATGCGTTTATCCAGCTCTTTTTTAACATCTTCACTGACATCAACGGCAGGAGCAGCATATAAAACAGCTACCTTGGAGTCAAGAATAACGGAGTAGCCATTCTTTTCACCATAGCTGTTTACCACAGTCTGTAACATTTTCAAGATGGGCTCCAGCTCCTTATCCTGCAACTGCCTAAGTTCCATCTTGGCATCTTCGCTTTTGGCCTGCAGCTCGCGCTGTCCCATTTGCAGTTCACGAATTTTCTCACCCTTTTTATCTTTGCTCCAGGCAGAGCTCTTCTTCTCAATCTCCTGCTGCAGCCCAACGAGCTTATCCTGCTCAGCCTTGAATTTATCCTGAAGCTCATTCATCCGTTTTTCAAAAATTGCCTTTGCCTTACGGCCGGATGCGGACTCAAGAAGAACTTTCTGGATATTCATGACTCCAATTTTCTGTGCTTCGGCATGAGCTGCAGTACTGTTAAGACAAAAACCTGCAACAACAACCAAAGTTACCAGTACCATAATACGTTTCAACATCAATGTATCTCCTGTCTGTAATTTTACTTTCGATTTTACTTGATGGTATCGTAAAAACTCTCCACCTGCTTCGTTGTGCGCCCTTCAGGAAGTGCCCTTGGGATGCATCTGAAGTTTTTTTACAGATACATCCTGTTTTTGACCTTTTTTTACGATGCCATCTTACTTACATTACTCAATTATGAAATCATCACGACGATTCTGGGCCCACGAGAGTTCATCATGGCCGTGAAGAAGCATTTTTTCTTCACCAAGACTCACAGTTGTAATTCGCTCAGAATCAATACCAAGATTAATCAGGAACTTTTTTGCACCCTGGGCACGTTTTTCGCCAAGGGCAAGATTATACTCTCGGGTTCCCCTTGGGTCACAGTTGCCCTCTATTCTGATCTTGACATCCTGCTTTTCTTTCAGAAAATCAGCATTCACCTTTATCCGAGGCACCTGATCGGTTCGGATTGAATAGCTGTCGAAGCTAAAATAAACAGGCAGCATCGGACCTGTGGTCCGCCCTTCCATAATTCCTATGGAACTCGATTCGAGAGACTCCTCCGTCCCCATGGCAGCAGGATCCTCAGGAGCAATTATTGCTGCATCATCTTTTTTACTGCTACAAGCAGACAGTAACAGGACAATGCCGCACAAGAGTATTCCGTAACGTAACTTATTTTTTGCGATCATGTTTTCCTCCTATGGACAAACAGACATACCTTCGGGTATCATAGCTCTAATCCTATGTCATAATACCCTGAAATCAATTTTTTGATTCTACTTTTTTTAATTAAAAAATACCAGACGTTTTCCCCTGCAGCATGATAAGATATCCATAACTGTTCATCAGTACCTCTTCTTCATCCATTTGGCCCTTCTCAGGTAGCACAAGTAGCTCCGAGATTCCGAATGAACGACTCCAACACCCCATATTGAACAGTTACATTCAGAGCTAGTTGCAATTTTCGCGCTCAGCCAAAATAATGACAAGTATCCTTTAGACAGGGAATCACCCAATGGCCATTTTGGACTTGAAAAATATCAAGCACCTCTCTAAATATAACTCATGTTCATAAAAAATACTTAGGAAGCCGTCACGGATCCAGAAAAAAGAAACTCTCAGGACTCACCTCCTGAGAATACTCACTATACAGCCCATCTCAAGTGGCGTCCATCTTCAACCGACACTCTACTATGCATGCAAGCAACTACAACAACAAAAATCTGAACCTCCACAACCTTGTTGCCACCAGCAAGTTTGGTACCTTTTTTGGTGTTTCCCAGAAAATTTTTGATGAGGTCTGGCAAAAACTCACCGCCTCAGATGCAAATTCCGTTGTCTATATATCCATGGAAATCGGTGCAGACCCCGATGTCTTCCACCCCGTAAAAGACAAACTCATGGATCTCGAGAAAACTGACAGCATGGACTCAAGACTAAAGAAATTCATCAAAAAACTCTTCCATGGACCTGAAAAAATCCCCTGTTACGGTGGAGGGCTTGGAGTTCTTGCCGGAGATACCCTTAAAAGTTTTGCAGATTGCAGAATACCCGTTGTGGCGGTAAGTCTGCTCTACCGTGATGGTTACTTTTCTCAGATAGTGGACTCAAAACTTGGTCAGATCTCCCAGATTGTCGAGTGGCTCCCTGAAGACACCCCTGGCCTCTACCTCCTGCAAGACCCTGAAAATCCTGGCACACCGCTTCAAATCCAGATACCTTTTTTCAATGAATATGACCAGGAAACCATGGCCTCGGCCCATGTCTGGATGAAGATGGAAGTAAACCACACACTTGATTACTTTATCCCCGAGCTTCTGCTCGATTTTTCTCTCGATGACAATCCGGCCCCCATAAGAGATGCCGCTGGACGACTTTACAACTCCGAGTCATCCATCATCAAGGCCACGCAACGCAGAATGCTGGGCACAGGGATTTTACCAGTGATGCAGGCAATGGGAATTACATCCTCAACCCTGCATCTCAATGAACAGCACGGAGTTGTGGTCGCGCTGCAGCTCATCGCAGAAGAACTCATGGGAAGCCTCAAGCACACAGATTTATCTCAAGCGACTGATGAACAGATTCTCAGTGCTGCTGACAAAGTGGCAAAAAGTCTAGTATACACTATTCATACTCCGGTTAAAGCCGGCCACGACCGCTTCAACAAGTCTGTATACGCCGGAATCAGCCATAAATCGTGCAGACATATCCTTGAACTACTGGCCCACGATACGGAATCACCACATTCCTACAATTTCACAACCCTTGCCATGAGGGTTAACCGTACTGCAAACAGTGTCAGCAGGCTGCACCGGGATGTTACCCATAAGCAATTCCCCGATTTTGCAGAAAAAATTACCGCCATAACCAATGGTGTTCACCACCTTACCTGGATAAGTGACGCCAGAGCTGAGCTCTTTGACAATTTCCCTGAGCTTGCCGACTGGAGAAGCAACCCGGGAGCACTCAGAAACACTGTCGCGCTGAAGGATAACAAACGGTTTAGAACCTACCTGCTTCGTGCTTGGGAAGAGGACTCCTCACTCCTTTACTCATTTGTCAATTCCATGCTTCTGCAGCACCGTAACCAGATGACATCAACCTGGATAGATCCACCAAACCACTATTCAAACATCATCGATATCGACACAAAACTTGACCCCGCTGTCTTTACGGTAGGATTTGCCAGACGTTTTTCAACGTACAAGCGGGCAGATCTTATTTTTGACAACGTTGACACCCTCTGCGCCATTGCCGTTGACAACAACTGGCCGATCAACTTCCTCTTTTCCGGCAAGGCCCATCCAGCTGACGAGCCTGGAAAATCTGTCATTAAGCTGATCCTCGATTACCAGCACGAACTCCACACAAAGAGTAACGGCCTGGTGAACCTGATTTTCATTCCAAATTACGATATGAAGATCGCCAAATTGATGGTTGCTGGTGTCCATGCCTGGCTCAACAACCCCAAACGTCCCCTTGAAGCTTCTGGAACCAGCGGCATGAAAGCAGCATTGAACGGTATCCCAAACCTGTCAATCATGGATGGCTGGTGGGTCGAAGGATATCACGACGGCCTCACCGGTTGGAAGTTCGGGTATGAGGGGCCGATTGATGAAGCAGATCTATCCGAATCTCCTGAGACCCTTCTCTACACAGAGGACTCTGCTTCCTTTTATGAAATACTGCCAAAAGTACTTGAAGAATTTTATGAAGATGCTGACAAGTCAAAATTTATAGACAAGGCTATCATGAACCTGAGCCTTAACATTCCGATCTTCAACACCCATAGAATGGCGGCTGAGTACCTTCAAAAATACAAGATCAACCTTCCGCCATCGCTACAGAGCAGAATGGACACTTTCGCCGAACTTTATAATAGTAATGAGTAGAGATTTTGATTGGAAGATTCTTGTTTATACTGTAAATTTTAGAAAATTCTGATTTACAGCTTCCTCCACAGGAGAACAACATGGCCAAAGCCCATATAAGTGCGACTAATGCCACCGATAAGACCATCCGTGCCATTGACAGAAAACGAGAGCGAGAACGAAGATTTATCCTGAACAAAGCCCGTGACAACGCAGACGAATTCGCCGCACGGGTAACCCAGCGCCTCATCGACCGTGAGGTTCTTGAGATCACCTCTGTCCAGGCCGTGCGGGATGCCTTTACTGAGCAACTCAGGCAGCTCCCCACCATGGAAGAATTTGATATTCAGCTAAAAGTTGCTCCCATCCGAACCTTGATTCCTGACCCCAATATCCTCAGCCTTTATCTCACAGGCTATGTCATAGAAGATCTGATTAACAACCCTGCAGTTGAAGATGTTTTCGGGGAGGATATCGATATTTATCGTGCCATTGATTCGATTTTCAAAGTTCTTCGACCACAGCAGTGACACATCCCTCCGGCCAACCGTCCCTTGTTTATGCAGATGTCCGTGGAAATATAACTGATTTCTCCGATTTGCACGCTGCAGGAATGAGTTGTGGCGAGTTCAAGCTACCTGAATTAGATGACTTTATCCCGCTACCTGAAGGCAGCGAGCTTTTTGTCCTTCCCGGCAGGTTACCTGTTGGATACCATCGCCAGACAGCAGAGCCCCTGCTTCTTGAAGAAGCCCCCTACTCCAGTGGCATTATCCAGGCAGTGGCCGCCTTCATGTCTCCTGCCCATACAGCCATTTTGAACAGTGCCTACCAAACGGGAAAGGATGCTCCAAGGCTGCCGCTCTTTGCATATACCGCAGTCGGCTGGTATGATGATCAGTTCTGGACCACGGCCTTTCGCAGTGACAAGGATATCAGGCAGGACTGCAGCCAGTTCAACCAGAATGAAATCAACACCAAAACCGCAAAAAAACTCCGTAGCAAACCTGACAACAGGCTGATTCAACACCTTGGAAAATGCTGCCTTACCTACGGTTGTCCTGCAGCTAGAAACTACTTTCTCGGTCGCTGGGAGGCACCATTACCGACATCCCCGACATGCAACGCCAGATGTATTGGCTGTATATCCCTTCAGGCATCCGGCAAATGTTCTGCCACACAGGATAGAATACAGTTTGTCCCCACAGTATCAGAAATAGGCGAAGTTGCCATTCCACACCTGCAAAAAGCCAGTGATGCCATTGTAAGTTTCGGTCAGGGTTGTGAAGGAGAACCGCTGTTACAGGCAGACACCATCGAAAAAGCAATCATTGCTATTAGAAGAAATACTGACAGGGGCACCATTAACCTGAACTCAAACGCCAGCCTCCCCCTTGCCATAAAACGGCTTGCAGTTGCCGGATTGGACAGCCTCCGTGTTTCCATTAATTCGGCCCAGGAATTTCACCATAACAAATATTACCGTCCCCAGAATTTCACCTTATCAGATGTCCTGGAATCTATCAGTGTAATGAAAGGAGAAGGGGGCTTTGTCTCACTTAACTATTTTATCCAACCCGGGTTCACCGATTCAGTGAAAGAATTTGAATCCCTCTGTTCCCTGCTCAGCACCTATCAGCCGGATCGTATCCAATTACGAAATTTAAACATGGACCCTGAATGGTACCTGAAAAGTATCAGACTCAAAGAACCTGTCATATCAATGGGCATGAGACAGTGGCTCCGCAAATTAAAGACACTTTTTCCTCAATTACAACTTGGTTACTACAATCCCGTAATCCACTAAAAAGACACAGCTTTCCTGTTTTCCTGATCTACATCAATTTTTTTTCAGTCAAAAACTCCCTTTTCTTTTCATTTTTTCCTTTTATAATTCAAAAAATTGGTCTAGATTACCACCTCAAGAATAATTACTACTCACTCTAAGAGGATTCTAATGCAACTCACCCCACAAATGCGTTTGACCACTCAACGTCAAATAATTCTAGAAGAACTTGGGAAGGTAACCTCCCATCCGACCGCCAATGAAATCTATGACATGGTAAGGAAACGCCTTCCGCGCATTGGCCTTGGTACCGTTTACAGAAACCTTGAGCTAATGGCTGAAACAGGAATCATCCTTAAACTTGAAGTCGGCGGAACCCAGAAACGTTTTGACGCCACAGTTGCTCCCCATTACCACATCCGATGTCTCAGTTGTGGCAAGGTAGACGATATTGAGATACCAGTAATGGCAGATATAAACAAAACTGCAGCTGAAATAAGCCACTATGAGGTTCTCGGGCACCACATCGAATTCTCTGGAATCTGCACTGAATGCAACAGCACCTCCGAAGAGGCACTGATCAACTGACACAGCTGATCTCCCTGAGATTTATAAAAAAAGGGGCCTGTCGGATAGTATCCGACAGGCCCCTTTTTTTTTATACTTTCCCGGAAAACCGTTATTCAAAAACAACCTTACAGAAACGTCGTTTCCCAACCTTTATCAGCAACTCCCCCTGAGGAGACACGTTCGTTTTCATCTCAGTTACTTTAACACCATCAAGGGAAACAGCATTCTGCTTAATCATACGGCGACCATCAGAAGTGGACTTGACCATCTCCAGATCAACAAGGAGTTGAGGCAGCCAGATGTCCTCATCGGAATGAATTTTCTTTTTAGCAATATCGTCTGGCAGACCACCCTTTCGGAAAACCTTTTCAAAGTTTTCCTCTGCCTGAAGAGCAGCCTCATCAGAGTGGAAGCGGGAGGTGAGCTCACGGGCCAACTGCTGTTTGATCTCTTTGGGATGGCGTGCGCCAGAATCCATGTCAGCCCTTAAAGCGGCTATATCTTCACTGCTCAGATCACTCAGAAGTTCGTAATAACGAAACATGAGCTCATCCGAGGCGGAAAGTACTTTACCATAAATATCATTGGCAGGTTCCGACACCCCAATATAGTTGCCAAGGGACTTACTCATTTTGTTCACCCCATCAAGGCCCTCAAGCAACGGCAGGGTTAGTACAACCTGAGGTTCCTGTCCTCGAGAACGCTGCAGATCCCTTCCCATGAGCAGGTTAAAAAGCTGATCAGTCCCCCCAAGTTCAACATCAGCCTTAAGTGCCACTGAATCATATCCCTGAATAAGAGGATACATGAATTCATGAATAGAGATGGGATTCCCATCACGAAATCTAACCTTAAAGTCTTCACGCTCAAGCATTCTGGCCACAGTGAGCTCTGACGCAAGACGAATCATATCAAAAGAGTCTAAATTGGCAAGCCAATCTGAATTAAACACAACTTTTGTCTTTTCAGGATCAAGAATTTTAAAAACCTGCTCCTTATAGCTCTCGGCATTTGCAGCAACATCCTCCCGTGTAAGAGCCTTCCGCGTCTCTGACTTCCCCGTTGGATCCCCAATCATCCCAGTAAAATCACCTATCAAGAAGTAGACATCATGTCCAAGATCCTGAAAATGTTTCAGCTTCTGCAGCAGTACAGTATGCCCGAGGTGGAGATCCGGGGCCGTTGGGTCAAAACCTGCCTTTATCCGTAAAGGAACTCCACTTTCTTCTGATTTCTCAAGCTTTTTCAGCAGCTCATCATGCCCGATACAGTCAACAACCCCTCTTTCAAGCAGGGCGATCTGTTCTTCAATAGTTGCCATTGTACTTACTGATTCTGTATTTTTTATTGTATGTAAATGTAACCAACAATGCCGACTCATGTATCATAGCACTGACAGGTAACCTGAATCCCTATTTTGCATATTGAACTGCGCGGGTTTCCCTGATTACAGTCACCCGGATCTGGCCGGGATAGGTTAATTTTTCTTCTATTGATTTTGCAATGTCCTGACTGAGCAGAGTGGCTTCACCATCCTTTACCTTTTGTGAATCCACAATAATCCGCAAGTCACGACCAGCCTGAATGGCGTAGGATTTCTCAACACCATCAAAAGCTCCAGCTATTGCCTCAAGATCCTCGAGTCGCTTCACATAAGATTGAAGCATCTCCTTTCTGGCACCAGGGCGTGCTCCCGACAGAGCATCAGCAGACTGTACCAGAACATCAAGAACAGACTGTGGTGGCTGATCTTCATGGTGAGCTCCAATGGCATATACAACCTCTTCGGGTTCTCCATATTTTCTGGCAAGATCACGGCCGATTATTGCATGGGATCCTTCAACCTCATGATCAACGGCCTTACCAATATCATGAAGAAGACCAGCACGTTTAGCCATCTTCACGTCAATTCCAAGTTCAGCGGCCATGATCCCACAGAGAAACGCAACCTCCAGGGAGTGCTGCAGCACATTCTGACCATAACTGGTCCTGTACTTAAGCCGACCAAGAGTATTAATGAGTTCCACGTGTACTCCATGTGAACCGACATCAAAGGTCGCCTGCTCACCAGCCTCACGCATTACGACTTCAAGCTCCCTAGTCACTTTCCCCACAACTTCTTCAATTCGCGCCGGATGAATACGACCATCATTAATCAACTGAAGCAGGGCAAGCCGGGCAACCTCACGACGCACGGGATTAAAGCCTGATAATATCACGGCCTCAGGAGTATCATCGATAATAATATCAATACCTGTCGCAGCCTCAATGGCCCGGATATTTCGCCCTTCACGGCCAATAATCCGTCCCTTCATCTCATCATTTGGCAAAGGTACCATGGACACGGTTTTGTCTGCCACATAATCCCCGGCATATCTTGAAATTGCCAGGGCCAGAATATTTTTGCCTTTCCGATCCGCCTGCATTTTCATCTCATTTTCAATGCGGGCGAGGCGCTTTGCCGCATCCATGCGAGCCTCACTTTCGAGAGACTCCATGAGCATTTTTTTGGCCTCCTCCTGGCTGATACCTGAGAGTTTTTCAAGCTCGTATCTTTTTTTGCCGATAAGAAGATCAACCTCTTTATTTTTCTCTACCAGCTCTTTTTCCTGTTCCTTAAGATGCCCCAGGCGCTTTTCGTGTTCTGCCTGACGCTTGTCAAAGGCCGCCCATTCTTGACGCAACTGACCTTTTTTCTGACCAAGACGTTGCAGCTCTTCCTTCAGATCCTGCTTCTCCTTACGGATTTCCTCCTGGGCCGCCTGTTTCTGCCTATAGGCATCTTCTTTGCTCTTGAGCAAAGACTCTTTCTTAATCTGTTCAGCTTGAGAAATGGCTGTCTCAATGATCTGTTTCCCCTGGGAGTCAATATTTGCCTGATGACCCTCCACAAGGCGTTTTCGCAGGAAGACTCCGGCAACAATGCCCGCAATCAGACCTGCAACAAGATAGATAATTAGATAAACATCCACAAAAACTCCTCCATAACAACACAATTAAACAGCGGCAGGAACAAGAGAGGAGAACCTTCAGCAAGGGGGGAAAGAAAGAAACGAGATGAATGAGACCGTGGCAACACCCCCTGAGAAATTTTGATTTCAAAGAGATATCCATATCACGAGCTGGAACTACAACAGTATAACAAGCTAGTGTCAAACCTCCACCACCAGCTTGTTATTATTCTGCTATTTCTAATCTGCTATACGAAAAAAACACACCTTACAGATATATACAAACAACTACGAACCAACTACACTATATGTTAAATCGGCCCCAATCAGGGGAACCGCTCGACAGCAGGTACAAACAGACTCTTCCCTTCCTCTTTTTCGCCTTCCTTCCTGAAACTCTTTAATCCTACCGCAGTCAATTCTGCCGGTAACTTCCAAGAAGTTCTGCAGAGAGTGCAGAACTTCTCCTGGAATATGCAAACAGGACAAATCAACAAAGCAATGACCTTCCTGAGAAAATAAAATTCCCCACCCTGCCGTGTCACCAGGAACGTTAAACCTATAATATAGGTGGGCAGACTCATAACTCAATCGGGGAATTCGCAAGCGATTTTCCTTCCTGAGACAGCGGAGTTACCCTTTTTAAGAGAGTTGGCTCAACAACACTGATAATCACCAACAGGCCAGGGAAAACTGTAAACTATTCTTATTGCAAACAGTATAGCAAAGAATTTAAAAAAAATATAGCTTATCTTCCAACGAGAGGCTTTTCTCCTGCAAGTTGCTCGTCTATCTGTTTTCCAAGACGGGCCAGCCTCCCTTCTGTTTCCTTCTTATAAGCATTGAAATCGCGTTTCAGTTCAACATACCGAGACGCAATGTTCAGACTTGCAAGCACCGCAACCTTTCCAACAGGGATACTTCCAGCAGCAGAAGATGAGCTGTTTTCACGAACGAGGTCAGTCACCATTTTGATTATTTCATCCACCTCTTCTTCAGGCGCACCTGTATAAAAAGCAAATTCATGCCCAATAAGTTCAAACCGAACCAGTCGTTCCAACAAACCTACCTCTCAGCTAAGATATACTGCTCCCGTAACGGCTTTCTAAATTATACTGTACAACCTATTGGGGTCCTTGGGATTCCACCGAAAACAGATTCCCTTGCACTCCAGAATCTGAAGAAGATTTTTCATCTCCTTCACTTCCTTCTATGGAAATGCCAGCTGCCGATTCCCATTCTTCAATTTTCCCGATGAGACTGTTCACCCTTGATGAAATATCACTGCGTTCATTTTTCAGCGCCGCAAGATCATCCCGCAGGGTTTCAATAGTTTCTTCCCGCCTCAGTAAACGCTCTTTAATTTCCTTATTTTCAACCTGTATATCATTAAACTTCTCAAGCAATGTGGAAACGAATTTTTCAAGCCGTACAAGTTCATTTTCTTCTGTCATAACAATCACTCCAATATAAATAAAAAATAAAACCGATACGATTTGACCGGTATTAGCCGTCAATTATACCCTTGATTACTTTTATTGCAAGCATGCTGGACCCGGGAATGCATAGAAGACTCCACTCCAGTTTTGCCATCCTTTGCCCCATCATAATATCACCTATCCTCTTGAAAAATTCCACCCCAGGGGAGAGCCGTTTTTATAGGTCATATGACCATGAAATGGCCTGGGATCGCCATCAAAGACCAATGGCAGGAAATACTTATCCCCCTCCCACATCGGCAATTCAGAAAGCTCTGATATCCGCTTCCAGTACAAATCACCTTCTTCATTTTCTGCAGCAACTGCACCCCGGTAACTCCTCACCAGAAAAATAAAACCAAACCAGTCCTCACCGGCGGGACCAAATCCTGGCCAGTTAACAGTGCCTCGGAGTTCAGTTTCAAGGCAATCAATTCCAGCCTCTTCTTTCACTTCCCGCTTCAGGCATGCCAGAGCATCTTCTTCAGCTTCCATTTTTCCACCAAGACCGTTATATTTACCGAGATGTGCATCCTCGGGTCTCCTATTTCTGTGAACAAGAAGCACCCGCCGTTCGTCCGCGGAAAGGATAAAACCAAGGGTTGCCAAGATAGGTCTATACATCAACTACTCCTTATGATTTAATAAGGGGAGACTGATACAAATGTTTCTCATTCCTGCTTATTGTTGTGGCGTCACTATTTTTGATTTATTCCCTTATGTTATATAAGAAACAAGTCGTCATAATGCAAGGAACCTTTCCCAGCAAACTCGCCTCCAGAAGTGCCGCCATTACTGCAAGCACATGGTTTTTCCTGTTCTGTAGCAGCGTCTTGTTAATTCTGTGTTGTGGTCCGGCTCAGGCTTCGGCAGATTTTCCCCGCTATCCTGTAATTGAAAAAAACGTCCGATTCTGGGAGAACATATACAGCCAATATTCTACCAGCCAGGGAGTTGTCCATGATTCAAACGATCTAGGGATAGTGTATGAAGTAATTCCCATATTCAACCATCGACTCCCAGGTGCTTCAAAAATTAACAGGCCGATCTTAAAGGGTATCAAAAACAAATACTCTAAAATTCTCAATCAACTTGCCAAGGGTATTCAACCCAAAACAAAAGATGAGAAAAGAGTCGCCGCCCTCTATGAAAAAAGCACCCGGAAAAGATTTAGACAAGCCGCAGATTCAGTTCGGGTTCAAATCGGCCAGAAAGACCGTTTCCTGGAAGGGGTGATCAGATCCGGTGCCTATATGGCTGCTATCCGAAAAATTTTCAAAAACCATGGCCTCCCTCAGGATCTCGCCTACCTCCCCCATGTGGAATCTTCCTTCAACATAAAGGCCTACTCAAAATTTGGGGCATCAGGAATTTGGCAGTTCACCAGATCAACCGGGAAACAGTATCTCACCATCAACTATGAGGTTGACGAAAGACAGGATCCCATACTGGCAAGTGAGGCAGCAGCCAGTTTCCTGAAGGCCAACTACAAACTTCTGGGTAGCTGGCCACTAGCCATTACAGCATATAATTACGGGCCATCCGGAATGTTACGGGCCAAAAACGCACACCTCAATTATGAAAAAATATTTACCCGCTACGAACGGGGATATTTTAAATTTGCATCTCGCAACTTTTACTCCGAATTTCTTGCCGCGGTCCAGGTTGCCAAAAAACTAGAAAAAAAACCGGGCCTTCGTCTGGACAAACCACAAAATACGCTGCGTATGACCCTGCCAGCATACATTGCCGCCAGTGACCTTTGCAGACACCTCAACATCTCCAAAGACACACTCAAAAAATTCAACCCTGCCCTGAGACAACCAGTACTCGACGGAAAAAAACATATTCCAAAAGGATATGTCCTTAAAATACCCAATTACAACAGGCAGAAAGCCCTGTTAAGCTCTATTCCAAGAATTTTTTACCACAGCAAACAAAAACCCACCAGATTCTACCGGGTACGGGCAGGAGATACAGCCGGAAAGATCGCCCGCAATCACCGGGTCAGTCTCAAATCTCTGAGGCAGGCCAATAATCTTGATAAAAATGCTGTTATTTTCGTCGGACAAAACCTGCTCATTCCCAACAAATCCAGTGTTTACAAGAAAAGATGCAGCACGGTTACCACCGCTAATAACGTTAAAAAGACTGGTACATCTGTCTCTACAATGCCAATTTTTGCTGATATAAAAAAACAAAAGCCAGTCTGGAAAAATATCCAGACTGCGCGCAGTGTGGTTCTGGGAGAACTGGGTGTTTATGAAATTTTCCACAAAAACAACAAGCGTCAGGGCACTGTTACCATTCTTCCCAATGAATCATTGGAACTCCTTGCCGACTGGTTGCAGGTCCCGACACAGAAGCTGCGTGAGTTGAATAATTTTTCAGCTACCAGAAGACTCCACCCTGATGAGAAGGTTAAAATCATTCTAAATAATGTCTCGGCAATCAGATTTGAAGAAAAACGATTTGACTTTCATCTGGAAACTGAGGAAGATTTTTTCAATGCCTACAAGATTGTCGGAATCAGCTCATATACTGTGCAGACTGGTGATACCGTCTGGGATATCTGTAGAAAAAAATTTGATCTTCCACTGTGGCTCTTAAAAAAATATAATACAAACCTAAACCTCAGCAGCCTGCGCACTTCACAGCAATTGACGATACCCATAATCAAGGCGATTTAAAAAACACTTTTTAATAGAAACCACTAACCCTGGAGTCAATATTTTGGATATTTTAAAACGCATAGCAGAACTGAAACAAAAACCCGGATTCAAAGATAATGTCGGGATGATTCTCATCCACAACGGAACAGTCCGAAGCTGGTCCCGAAAAGATAAAAAAACAGTCGTAGTCCTTGAAGTCACCCCAGATCTTGAAAAAATTGAGTCCATCCGCAGAGAACTCCTGAAAAGGGAAGGAATTTTTGATATCATAACAGAGGCAAAGACTGGAAAGTTCCACCCGGGTGACGATCTACTCTTCCTCATTGTAGCAGGAGATATTCGCGAAAATATAAAGCCTGTTCTTGCCGAATTGCTCGATCGGGTCAAATCCGAGGCAATCACCAAAAAGGAGATTATGGCTAACTGATCTTGCCTAACCCGACAAGTCGGAAAACTTTTTGAAGTTGCTAAATAAGTGCCTTGGTGGCAACTCTAAACTTCTGATCTTAAAAATACCTCACGGGTTCTCGTCTTTTTATTACAGTTCTTATGAAGCAAGGCACTAACCAACAGGTTCCACATGTCTAAAGCGCAGAAGTTTGTCAGAAAATTCAAAGATATCAAAACGCTTCCGCACGTGGTGACAAATCTATCCCGTCTTATTGCGGACGAGAATTCCACCATGAAAGACTTTGAGGAAGTTATCAAGATGGACCCTATCCTAGTAGTACGTCTGCTGCGACTGGTAAATTCTCCCTTCTACGGACTGTCGCAGCGTGTGGATTCCATTGGCCGCGCCGTGGCATACCTGGGCATGAAAAATCTTCATAACCTGGCTGTTACCGATGCCCTGAAAAACATCTTTCAGGAACAGGGAAAGTCGCAGGCATTTTCCAGGAAACAACTTTGGCTTCACTGCGCTGCTGTTTCCATCTGCGCCAAAATGATTTCTGAAAGGATATTTGGGAACAACGGAGATGACGCCTATCTCTGTGGTATACTGCATGATTTTGGCATTATCGTGGAATCACAGACAGACCCGAAAAACTTTATCGCTGCCTGTGACGCATGTGGAGATGGCAGGTCAATCACCATCCATGAACAAGAATACATGGGTACGGATCATTGTGAAATCGGTTATCTTCTCACCATAGACTGGGAAATGCCCGAAAACATTCAGGAGGCCATCCGTAATCATCACCTAGAAGGCGGAATCTATGAGCCGGACAGTCTCACTGGAATCATACAAATTGCCGAATATATCACAGGCCAACTTGGCTACACAGCCCTCGCAGATATCGTTCCGGAGCTCCCTGAACACCTTGTCAGCCACATGCAGACAAATATGGATGAATATAAGGTACTCATCGAGGATCTGCCGGAAGATTTGAGAAATGCACAGGATTTATACGGGGGATAGGTTATTATCATGGCAACAAATTTCACAATTTTTGACACGGTAACCTCTTACCAGCAAGAGATTGAAGAACTTCTGCAGCTACTCTCAGATTCTCTGGGGGAATACTATTTTGTCTGTATAGACAAGGAGGGAAAGCAGTACAGCAACGGTACAGGGTCTGCTCCCACAGAAGCTGAAATTGCACAGCTACAGGATCTCTTCACACAAAACAACTCTAGTTGCCGTCCGGTTAGCGTACCACAAAACCCTTGGTCAGCAGTCAACTTCACTCAAATTCAGAGCAGCCTCTACTTTCCAACTCCCCCGGCAAAGCCTTCCCCCTTCCTCACAGAATCAATCAAGCTCTGCTGCATGCTCTTTGAAAGCCGACTGGAAACAGCTGCTGCCCTCAAAAAATTAGCTATCCTGAAAAAACAGTTTGATCGTAAATTTTCTGTCCTTGAAAAAAAATATCAGGCCACCCTTGAGGACAACGAGAAAAGTTACAGAATCATTCAAGAACAGCAGGAAAAATATTCAAAAACCCTGCAGACTGAGATAGAAATCCAGACCAAGGAGTTACGAAAAGCAAAACTGGCCGCAGAGGATGCCTCTGTTGCCAAAAGTCAGTTTCTGGCATCCATGAGCCATGAAATACGAACTCCCATGAATGGTGTCATCGGGTTCACTGAAATGCTCCTCTCAACAAATCTTGACGAAGAACAACGCGACAGCGCCGAGACCATCAAAAGAAGCGGGGAGGCCCTGCTCAGCCTGATCAACGATATTCTTGATTTTTCAAAGGTTGAAGCTGGTCAGATGAGCCTGGAATACATCGATTTTGATCCTGAAATTACAGCCCATGACGTGTGTGAACTGGTGCGACCGCGTGTTGCCGGAAAACCCATAGAAGTACTTTGTCGCATAGATGACAAATTACCTGCTAATATAAGTGGTGATCCGGGACGATTCCGACAGGTGTTGGTCAACCTCCTTGGCAACTCTGCCAAGTTCACAGAGAAAGGAGAACTTGAGCTGACCATCAATGTGGAAGAGGAAGATGACAAAAACATAAAACTTCACTGTATGGTCCGCGATACCGGGATAGGGATCGATCCTGCAAAAACGGAATCTATTTTTGAGGCATTCAAACAGGAAGATGGTTCCACCACCAGAAAATATGGCGGAACCGGCCTTGGCCTTTCAATATGTCGTAAAATTGCCGGTCTTATGCAGGGCAGAGTCTGGGTGGAGAGTGTCCAGGGTCAAGGCTCCACATTCCATTTCACTGCAATGATGCGTAAATCATCCATATCCAGAGCTAAGACCCTGAAGCAACTTGATCTTGAAGGCACCCGGATGCTCATCGTTGATGACAACGCCGCCAACAATGACATCCTGGTGCACCTCCTCACAAAGGCCGGAATTAAGGCAACAGCAATTCAGGACGAAACTCTGACCTTGGAGACCCTTAAAAAGGCTGAAAATAGCGGAAGGCCTTTTGATCTCGTAATCATTGATCTCCACATGCCGGTTATCTCAGGTTTCGAACTGGCAAAAATAATTAGAAGGTCCCAGCTGAAAAGTCATGATATTCCCTTTTTAGCCTACACCTCATCCACTGAAAAAATTGCAAAAAAATGCAAAGATGCTGGCTTCACAGCATTTCTAAACAAACCGGCCCGACGTGCCATTCTCTTAAGGACCCTGTCACGGACCCTTGGCACGGGTAGTGAGGAAACAGATCATGCAGCGGATAAAAAACTTGTTACCCAATACTCTGTCAGAGAAGAAATAAAACAATCTGTGCGAATTCTTCTTGTGGAGGATAACCTTGTAAACCAGAAGCTGGCCACAATGATTCTAACCAAGGCCGGCTACAACGTGGAAGTTGCGGCCAATGGGAAAATTGCTGTTGAAATGTTCAGTTCCAACCCAGATCACTTTGACACTATCCTCATGGATGTACAGATGCCCGAAATGGATGGTTACGAAGCAACGCGCCAGATCCGCAAACTCGGTTTTACTGACATCCCCATCCTTGCCATGACCGCCAACGCCATGAAGGGAGACCGCGAACTCTGCATTGATGCTGGAATGAATGACTACATAACCAAGCCAATCAAACGAGATATTGTTTTTAATCTTCTTGAAAAGTGGTTATATTCCAGGAACTCATAAACATCGAATGCTTACGGGTTCTAGAAGACTCCCAGAGCAATACTGAAAACTGCACCAACTCTCAGTAGGCCCTAATATGCCCAGACAAAATACAGAGAAGCCAAGTATTTCAAAGCGCATCTTTAACTGGGCCAACGCTCCCTATCAAGCCACCTCCTTCATCCTCAGTACCCTGCATAGTCTCCTTCGAATTATCCTTATAACAGGAAAGGAATTCCAAATAAATTCGCTGAACATTCGTGCCTCAGCTCTGACCTATACCATTCTCCTGTCACTGGTTCCCATGCTTGCCATGAGCACCGCTGTGGTCAAAGGACTTGGTGGCGGAACCGAACTCAGACAACTGGTCTACAGCTACATAGAAACCCTTGAAGAGACCACCCCCCTCACCAACGCAACCATCCCTGGCATTCTTAAAAACGGGGAAAGTGATCCAGCCGCCACAAAGATTAAAGCTGAAGAAGATGCCCCCGTGACAGCCCATTTTCGTTCAGCAGCAGATCAGATATTTAATTATGTTGACAATACAGACTTTGCAACCCTTGGAACCATCGGTGTTCTGGGTGTCCTCCTCAGTGCCATTCTTGTGCTCAGTAATATAGAGCTTTCAATGAACACTATCTGGCATGTTCCTGCCGGAAGATCTCTATTACGGAAAGTAACGGATTATCTGAGTTTTCTTATACTGATGCCCCTCTCCATAAACTTTGGTTTTGCAGCAAACGCCGTCCTGAAAAATGACACCCTGCTTAACAAATTCCTCGATCTGCTCCCCGGACCTCTGGTGCAGACTGGATTGCTTTTCCTGGTCCCGCTCTTCTTCATAACCCTTACCCTCTTTCTTATTTATATTTTTTTCCCCAATACAAAAGTGCGGCCTAGGGCTGCCCTCATTGGTGCCGTTTTTGCCGGTACCCTGTGGTTTGCCACCCAGAACATTTATATAGGCCTGCAGGTTGGTGTGTCCCGTTACAATGCCATCTATGGATCATTTGCCACCCTGCCACTCTTTCTGGTATGGATGTTTCTTGGCTGGGTTTTCATTCTTGGCGGGGCACAACTCGCATTTGCCTGCCAGAGACACCAGAGTTACCAATTAAAAGCCCTGGATCACACACCCCTTGAACAGTTCAGCTGTGCCATTGATATTCTCGACACTATTTACACACAGTTTGCTAATAAGGGCAATATTAGCAAAACAGAACTACCAGCTCACTGTCCATCCTACCCTGCCGCCACTCTTTTCCATACCCTTAAAAAACTTACCAGGTCACAGATAATCATCTGCACCGAAAAGGGGCATCTCCTACCCACTACCCCTTCAGCATCTCTGAGCTACCAGGACATAGCCTCATCAATTTTCGGGAACTCCTTCCCTGATACTGCTGGCGGCAGGAAAGCATCTGCATTACTTCTCAGGAGCAGTGATATCCTAGCAAAAGATTTTTCAATAAATAATGTTTGAAACAGTTACCCCTCACAGGAACTTCCAGACTGAAGAGACTGAAGAGACTGAACCATAACAATAATTTTTCCTGATTTTCATTTTTCCCCTTGCATTTTATCTGAAAACTAATACTATATGGGAATAGTTATCCCAACAAACCTTAACCAAATATTATGGAGAAATATTATGAGAAAATTTACTTGTTCAGTATGCGGCTATACCCATGAAGGTGACAGTGCACCAGATAAATGTCCGCAGTGCGGTGCCACTGCGGATAAATTCAAAGCAGCTGTAGAAGGTGAAATGGCATGGGCAGATGAACATGTTATTGGAGTTGCAAGAGACGTTGATCCTGAAATCGTTGAAGGCCTGCGTGCTAATTTTAATGGCGAATGTACCGAAGTTGGCATGTACTTGGCCATGAGTCGTCAAGCTGACCGTGAAGGATATCCTGAAATTGCAGAGGCCTACAAACGTATCGCATGGGAAGAGGCAGAACATGCTTCTAAATTTGCAGAGATGCTTGGTGAAGTTGTGGTTGCCTCCACCAAAGAAAATCTTGAAGCCCGAGTTGCTGCTGAGCATGGCGCATGTCAGGGTAAAAAAGACCTTGCTGTGGAAGCCAAGAAACAAAACCTTGATGCCATCCACGATACCGTTCATGAGATGTGTAAAGACGAAGCACGTCACGGAATGGCTTTCAAAGGCCTTCTGGACAGATACTTCGGTTAGTTAAAAAAAGAATTGCATTGATGTAACAGGTGTTATACCTGATGCCGTCATGGATTCATGAATATAAGCCTCTGTGTTAGCACAGAGGCTTTTTTTTCATACCATCCTCACAAACAAACGTTACCAGGGATATCTCAATGAATACAATTACCGCCCTGCAACAACGAAAATCTGTACGCTCCTTCCAGGACAAGCACGTTGACACTGAAACTATCAATGCCATCCTCTCAGCAGCATCCTGTGCACCATCCGGTGCCAACACCCAGCCGTGGCAGGTTGCAGTCGTTTCAGGAGAGACCAAAAAGTCTATTCAAACAAAAATTGAAAACAATTTCAGACAGGGACAACATGGCAATGCCGATTATCAGTACTACCCGAAAAGCTGGCATAATCCCTACAAGATTCGCCGTATCCAATGTGGTCGCCTGATGTATAATACTCTCGACATCGGACGTCAGGACAAACAGCGACGCCTTGATCAATGGGCTGCAAACTATCGCGCTTTCGATGCACCGGTGATGCTCCTCTTTTTTCTGGATAAAATCCTGTTCCCCGGATCTTTTCTTGATTATGGCATGTTTCTCCAATCAATCATGCTGGCAGCCATTGACAAGGGCCTTGCCACCTGCCCCCAGGCATCGCTCAGTGAATACCCCGAGATAATTAAATCCGCTCTCGGATATCCTGACGATACAATTCTGGTTGGTGGCATGGCACTTGGCTATGAAGACAAAGGGGCACGGGTAAACCGGTACCGCACGCCCCGGGAAAATATCTCCTCGTTCACCAGATACTTCAGCTGACAGAACAAACCGGGTCCAACAACCACAGCAGCAGAAACAATACAACAAGGCAACTGATATCGCAGAAAATCTGTGATGACAGTCACCCACATTCACTCTTAACCGACCTTGACTTTCAGTCCACTAGCGACTTGGGGAGAGCTGGACGATAGCAACGAGGTCTGCAAGATTTTCAAGCTTTCCTTCAATGGAAAGTTCTATATAGATTGTCCTCAAAAAGTCACAACCAACTGTTATTGTAGAGTAAAGACTTTAAAAAGGTAGTACACTATGCAAGCATACAGAGCAATACTCAACAAAAGGCTTGCACATGATACGTTACAAAAGT
>Ga0256840_1000669_pt1 | contig 34485 bp, 27 predicted proteins | sample 355202metaG_FD_185969 | JGI IMG/M metagenome (GOLD analysis project Ga0256840, IMG submission 185969) | Hydrothermal vent microbial communities from Mid Atlantic Ridge, Atlantic Ocean - 355-202 | ecosystem: Environmental > Aquatic > Marine > Hydrothermal vents | place: Atlantic Ocean: Mid...
ACCGGTTTTTTCGACCACAATGCTGTAAGCGCTCTCAGGGGCCGCAGATTTGTGCAGGCGTGCCTGACCGCTATAGCCTACCTATGCGGGCAGGCACGCCCGTGCAAAGATGCGGTGCCTGTGAGCGCTTACGCAGGAAGGGCTGCATGGCGTCCAGGACCTCGCGGGCCGTCACCTCCTCCATGCAGCGGAAGTGCTCCTGCGGACAGTGGGTCTTCATGCAGGGAGTGCATTCCAGGGGCCTGCGGACAATGGCCGCCTGGTCGCTGAAGGGGCCTGTGGCCACATGATCGGTGGAGCCGAAGATGGCCACCAGGGGAATGTCCAGGGCCGCGGCCACGTGCATGAGACCGGAGTCGTTGGTCACAAAGACATCGCAGCAGGCGATACAGGCCAGGGCCAGGGCCAGGTCGGTTCTGCCGGTGAGATCGAGGACCCGCTCCGGACACGGCGAACTCTCACTGATCAGGCGCGCCGCCTCCCGGTCGGCGTCGGTGCCGAAGATCACGATCATCCCGTCGCAGCCGTCGGCAAGCAGCCGGGCCAGTTCACCGAAACGGCGTGCCGGCCAGCGTTTGGCCGGGCCATAGGATGCGCCCGGGTTGAAACCGATGACCGGCCCGCGCACGTCCCGGTCCTCCCGGAAATCGCGAACCATCCGACGGGCCTGCGCTTCCGCCTCCGGGGCGAGATACAGCTCCAGCCGGTCCGGCCCGGGCACAAGCCCCAGGCCGGCCAGCATCTCCTGGTAGTAGTGCACCTGGTGGCGGCTGCCGATCCCGGCCGCCTTCCTGACCCCGTGCGTGAGGAGCAGGCCGCGGCCGTCGGTGGTGTAGCCGGCCCGCACCGGAATCCGCGCCAGGCTGGTGACCAGGGCCGCCTCAAAGGCGTTCTGCAGCAGGATGGCGGCGTCGAATCCGCGTCCGGCCAGCTCCTGGACCAGGCGCAACCGGCCGCGCATGCCATGGTGCCGGCCCTGTTTTTCGTAGAGCAGCATCCGGTCGACCCAGGGTGAAAAGCGAAAAACATCCGCCACCCAAGGCAGGGCCAGCATGGTGATCTCGGTGTCGGGAAAATTCCGGCGGATGGTCCGCACCGCCGGAATGGTCATCACCGCGTCGCCGATCCAGTTGGTGGAACGGACCAGCAGCCGCTGCGGCCGGGAGGGAAAGGGCTTCATGGGCCGGCTATTCCGCCTCCTGGCAGGCCAGCAGTTCGGCCAGTCCCTTGTGGGCGAACTCGATGGAGGGATCCTGGGACAGGGCGATGTGGTAGTTGGTGATCGCCTCGTCGGTGCGGCCGAGTTTTTCCAGGTTCAGGGCCAGGTTGGCATAGTCGATGGCCGAGACCGGGTTGAGCTCCACGGCCCGCCGGAAATGATGGACCGCGGTCTCGTAGTTCTCGCACTTGAAGTGGCAGACCCCCAGGATATTGTGGATATCGGGCCGTTCCTCGTCACAGGCCAGGCCGCTGTCCAGGGTGGAGATGGCCTCGCTGAACCGCTGCAGGTCGCGCAGGCAGCTCCCCATGTAGGAATAGATATAGGGCAGGTCCTCTTCGCCGGGATTGCGGGCAAGGGCGCTCTCGAAATGGCGCAGCGCCTCCTCGGCCATGCCCTGCTCGTAGAGATTCTTGCCGCGGTAGAACTCCAGGTAATAGGGATTGTCGAGCCGGCGTTCCATGGCGGCGAGCTTGTCCTCCAGGGCGGCCGGTTCCAGGAGCTGGGTCGCCAGCTTGGCCGCGAACAGGGCCGCGTCGCCGCCGGCGGCACGCTCCCGGAAGTGGGCCCCCGGAACAATGGTATAGACGGCCGGGATCCTGAGCTTCGGATGCATGGTGTTGAGGATCAGCACCTCCATGTCCAGCCGGCGCAGGGAATCGACACAGTTGAGGACCTCGCGGCGCATGTCCGGGTCCCCCACATTGACCATCTCGTCCAGGGCAATGGTCCGCTCGGGCCGGACCACGTGCTCCACCTCGTCCAGGGAGAGCGGCTTGGGCAGGCCCGAGGCCACGTAGTTGGCCGAGGTATTGAAGTCACCGGCCAGTTGCGCCACCTCGGTCAGGGCCCGGATCAGGGCCTTGGTCGGATCGGGCGTCGTGCCGGCGGTGTAGACGATCTCGCTGGTCTCGGGAAAGGTGGAGGGGTCCCAGGCCAGGGCACCCACCGTGGGGATACCGGTATCGAGGGAAAAATCGTTCAGGTAGACCTCGATACCGCATCGCCTGAACTTGTCGATCAGGGTCCGGGCCACCGGGTCGGTGACCGAGTCGGGATCAATGGCCGGCGTCCTGGTCTCCTCCCGGCTGATAACCGCGCAGACGTGCCGCTCGACGATCTCGCAGATACCCTGCAGGATCGCCTCCTCGTAGGTGTTGCCGGCCGAAGGACCATTGAACTCGTTGATGGCGTAGAACCAGGAAAAGGGCACCAGGACATCGGTGCCCCGGCTCAGGCTGGTGGCCCAGGTCCAGCGCATGGGCAGACCGGAGAGCAGCTCCTCCAGGAGCTCCGGGGCCAGGCTGGTGTCGTGGACCGAGCGGAGCAGGAAGCCGATATCCAGGACCGGGTAGTCGGCCGCCCGCATGGCGGCATAGTCACCGGTGACGAAGTTGTCCGGATTCTTCATGAAGCTGAAGAAGCTGAACCGCTCGCCCAGTTCCATGCAGGCGCTGGCCCGGGACTGTTCCGGTGTCGAGCCCTTGCCCATCTGTTTCTTGGTGCCGATGGTCTGCAGGGCGTCCCTGCCGCAGACAGAGAAATAGACCGGGATATCCAGCCTGCCGGTGTCGATGCGGCGGACCTCCTTGAGGATGTCCAGGTCAGCCTCCCTGAGCCGCTCCATGAAACGGGCCACGGTCTCTTCGGGTGTGCAGGCCTTGTCCTGGTCATAGGTGTATGCCTTGCGGCAGTCGCTGAGTCGAATCGTTTTCTTTTCCATGTCTTTTTGTCGAGTTGGATTTGTCGTGGCGGTTGGAAAGAGGGGCAGCGATCTCAGATGGTGCTGAAGTTCTCTGCCAGGTCGACGGCATCGAGATAGCTGGCCACCATCCGGTCCGTATCGATACCCAGGTCCCCGAGCAGGCCGGTACAGCGCTGCCAGTCCCCATGCTCGTAGGCGAGCACGATCTCGAGATAACGGGCATAGGGCCCGGTGCCGCCGGTCAGTGCCTCCTTGATACTGGCCGGCAGGGGCAGGCGCTCCATCAGCTCTGTCATCTCCATGTCCAGCATGGCGTCGAGCAGGGAGAAAAGCCCCAGCAGGAACAGCTCCGAGGTGTCGCTTTTCCCGTCGCTGCCATGTTTGCCAAGCAGCTCGCAGAGCCTGGCACGGATAATGGCGGTACGGATCAGCTCATCGGGCTTGTCCGCGGAAAGCTCCGAGGTGGCCACCAGGGAGACGAACTGCCGGATGCCGCCCTCGCCGAGATAGAGAAGGGCGTGCCGGATGGAGGATATCTCGCGCAGCAGGTAATAGTAGGCCGAATTGATGTAGCGCAGCAGCTTGTAGGAGATGGCCACGTCCGGTGCGATCATCTGTTCCACCCGGTCCAGACGCACGTCTTTCCTGTTCACCTCGGTCAGGAGGTTCAGGAGGTTGATCTTGGAGGTGGCGATCTCGCGGTTGTGCATGACCTCAGGCCTGCTGAAGAAGTAGCCCTGGAACAGGGTAAATCCCATGGCCCGGGCCGCATCGAACTCGGCATAGGTCTCTATCTTCTCGGCCAGCAGCCGCTTGCCCTGTTTCCTGAGGTCGGCTCCCTTTCGTTCGATCACCTCCATGGGGACCAGGCGGAAATCGACCTTGATGATGTCGGCCAGTTCCACCAGCGCTTCCTGGCTGCCGCTGAAGTCAAAGTCGTCCAGGGCCAGGATATACCCCTTTTCCTTGAGCTGCCGGCAGGCGGCAATGATCTCGTCCGTGGGTACGACATCCTCGAGGATCTCGACGATGACCTTGTCGGCCGGAAACTGGGCCGGTGTCCCCTCCAGCAGATGCCTGCCGGTGAAGTTGATCAGGGCCCACTTGGAGCCGGTGATCCTGTCCATGCCGATGTTGAGAAAGGTGGAGGTCAGGACCCGGGCCGTGGCCTTGTCGCCGTCGGTGCCGGAAAAGGCATTGTCCGGGCCGCTGCGGTACAGGAGTTCGTAGCCGAACAGTCCCTTGCGCCGGTTGAAGATCGGCTGCCTCGCGATAAAGCTCTCCATGATCTAGCGCCCTTCCCCGCCGGTACCGGCCAGCTCCGCGGCAAAAAGGCCCAGGCGCCGGCGCCACGCCGCGCCATGCGCCACCAGGATCACCCGCCGCTGCTCTTCGCCGGCATACTCCAGCCGGACCTCCAGGGACTCTTCCGGCCGCAGGCTGCCCAGCCTGCCGGGCCACTCAACGGCACAGACCCCCCTGCCCTCCTCCAGGTACTCCGCCAGGCCGGCCGCCTCGATGTCATCCTCGCCCGCCAGCCGGTAACAGTCCATGTGATAGAACATCAGCCGGCCCGGATACTCGTGCAGGAGCGCGAAACTGGGGCTCGCGACATGGTATTCCTCGGCCACGTCGAGGCCGCGGGCGATGGCGCCGGCAAGGGTGGTCTTGCCAGCGCCCAGGTCGCCCTCCAGGAGGAGGACATCGCCCGGCCGGCACAGTTGACCGAGCCGGATTCCCAGGCGCGCGGTCTGTTCCACCCCGTCCAGGGACAGGGAGAGCTCTGCCAGGGATTCCGCCGTATCCCCGTTCTTTTCAGGCATCGCCATATCCTCCGGCCGCCCCGACGGCGGACGCCGGAACCAGCCTGTCTCCAGGCAGAATGATCTCCATGATCTTACCGGAGTCCGTATGATGGCAACTCAGGTTGCCCTCCAGCATATTGACCAGTTCGGTGACCGTGATCATGGCATGGTCCATCTGGCCGCCGTCTTCCGTTCTCCTGTCGTCACCGGCGGCAGCCGCCGCCTGCAGGGTAAGCACCATGGCGCCGTCCCTGGTGCTGAAATCCACCCCGATCGTCTGCGGACGAATGACCTGGTGATGGAAGGCCTGCAGCGCCCTCTGGACAATGCGGTAGATCAGTTTCTTCTTCTGGTCAAGGAACAGGTGGTCCAGGGGCGTGGCGGTGAAGCTGACGTCCAGGCCGTGCTGATGCCCGAAAGAGTGCACCAGTTCGGCAAGGGCGGCATCCAGTCCCAGGTCGTCGATGATCACCGGGCTCAGGTCGGCAGAGAGCAGCCGGATACTTTCAATGATCTCGTTGAGCACGCCCCGCAGGAGCTGCAGGCTGCCCCGGATCAGTTCCCTGGACATCTCGCCGCCGCTGTTGATCTCGTTCTCCAGGAGCTTGATCTGCAGTTTCAGGCCGGTCAGCGACTGGCCGAGGTCCTCGCTCAGGCGGGTGGCGAGCTTCTCTTTTTCGTCCTCCTGGCCGTTGATCAGGCTCGAGGAGATACTGGTCAGCCGTCCCTCGGACCGCTGCAGCTCCTTCCTGGCCCGGTGCAGGTGCTCCTCAGTCCAGCGCAGCCGCGCGCACAGGCTCCGGTTCTCGCGGGTCAGGAGCCAGGTCTGCCGGGCCTGGTCCAGGATCAGCCGCAACTGGACAATGTCCCACGGCTTGAGCACATACTGGTAGATATGGCCCTTGTTGATGGCATCGATGATGTCGGAGACATCCATGTAGCCGGTGATGATGATCCTGACCGTCTCCGGCCGGCGGGCATAGATCTCTGCCAGCAGTTCCACGCCTGACATGGCACCAAGCTGCTGGTCGCAGAGGACCATGGCGATATCGGTCTCGCGGGCAAAGATCTCCAGCGCCGCATCGCTGTCGGCAACGGTGAGGATCTGGTATTCCTCGCCAAAACTGGCGACAAAATGACCCGTATTGACCGGGTCGGAATCTACCAGGAGGATCTTGACCCGATCCTCGGCCGGTCTGCCGGTATCACGTTTCATGGTCTTCCTTACCATGGAATGCCCGCCCCTGCCCCCGGGTGGCAGCGGCGGGCCATGCGGTGGCATCGCCCCGATATCTTCGCACGGGCGCCTCACCTGCCCCCGCCACTCCACCAGGTCCAGAGGAACTGGTAGGGGGTATAGTAAAGAGGCAGTTTTTCAGGATAATGTAACCGGGAACTGAAGGCAAGCCGATGGTAGGGCAGGTACCAGTTTGGTACTACATAGTAGCCATACCAGAGCACCCGGTCAAGGGATTTGCAGGCAACGGTCAACTGGTCGCGATTTTCAGCATAGATGATGGCGTCCACCAGATGATCGACGACGGGACTGGCCACCCCGGCGAGGTTGCGCGATCCCTTGCGCTTCGCCGACTGCAAGGACCAGTAGTCGCGCTGCTCGTTGCCCGGTGACTGGGACTGGCCAAAAACATTGACCACCATGTCAAAATCAAAATTCTTGATCCGGTCGCCGTAGAGGGCGGTGTCGATGGTCCGGTAGCTCACCTCGATGCCAAGTTTCTCCAGGTTCTTCACGTAGGGGGCCATGACCCGCTCAAAGGAGGGGCTGGCAAGCAGGATCTCGAAACGGAACGGTTCGCCCTTTGTATTCCGAAGGACGCCGTCGCGGACCTTCCAGCCGGCCTGTTCCAGAATCTTTTTGGCTTGGCGCAGGTTACCGCGCAGACTGTGGGGTGGCGTGGTGGTCGGCGCCTTGAGGGGAGTCGTGAACACCTCGGCCGGCAGCCTGTCCCGAAACGGTTCCAGCAGCGCCAGCTCCCCCGGTCCGGGCAGGCCGGTGGCGGCCAGGTCGGAATTGGAGAAATAGGAGTTGCTGCGGGTGTACTGGTTGAAGAAGAGCGCCCTGTTTGTCCATTCGAAGTCAAAGGCCAGGCCAAGGGCGCGGCGCACCCGGGGGTCACGGAACAGCGGGCGCCGGGTGTTGAAGACAAAGCCCTGCATGCCGGCGTCGTTGTGATGGGGGAATTTTTTCTTGATCAGCTCGCCGGATTGAAAACGAGGCCCGGTGAGATCCCGTACCCATTGCTTGGCGATATTGACCACCATGAAATCAAACTCGCCCGCCTTGAAGGCCTCCACCGACACCACCTGGTCCTTGAAATACTTGATGGTGATGGTGTCGAAATTGAACATCCCGCGGCGCACCGGCAGGTCCTTGGCCCAGTAATTCGGATTCCTTCGATAGGTTATGGACTTGCCAGGCCTGACTTCGGAAACAACATAGGGCCCGGAACCGATGGGCGGCGTCATGACGCCGGCCTTGCCGTCAGGATCAAAACCATGTTGCCGGTAAAAGGCCCTGTCGAGGATCGGCAACTGGGCCGCGATCATGTGCAGCTCCCGGTTGACCCTGGCAAAGTGGAACCGTATCCTCTTCTTGTCAAGGATCTCGGAGCCGGTGATGTCCTGGAGATAGATCTGGTAAAAGGGATGGGCGCGGTCGCTCTTGAGGGTATCCAGCGAAAACTTCACGTCCTCTACCGTCACCGGCCGGCCATCGGAGAAGCGGGCCCGCTGGTCAATGGTGAAGGTGACGGATCTCCGGTCAGGTGCAAGTTCGATGTCGCTGGCGATCAGGCCATACTCGGCAAAGGGCTCGTCCAGGCTGGGCACGGCCAGGGTCTCGAAGACCAGGGAATCGAGACCAAAGGGAGGGGTCCCTTTGAGAGTAAAGGGATTCATCTTGTCGAAGCTGCCCAGGTCGTGCAGAACCAGCCTGCCACCCTTGACCGCCCCTGGAGAGGTGTAGTCGAACCTCTTGAAATCCGGAGGATACTTCAGCCTGCCGTCGATACTGATGCCATGGGCGGCCAGGGCCTGGCCCGCCGCAGCAAACAGGGTCAGCAGGAGGAGCCAGACTGTCACCGTACCGGCCGCTGGAAGAAGGGTGCCCCGGGACACCGGGTTGCCGCTGTCTTGTATCATGGTGTTGTTTGCATTGCTCGTTGGACTGCCCTGCCGATTGTGCCGACAGGGGGGTTCATTCTCCTTCAGCATAATCGAAAACCACGGCCGAAAACAACGGCAGATGCTGCGGCGGCTGAAAAAAATTGACGGATTATGGCAAGCTGTGTAATACAGAATGCCTTGAACCGGAAAATGGTACGCCGTTATAAAGAAAGCTGCCTGCCAGGTCACAATGATTCCGGGTCAGTGACAGGCAGCCGGAAACCATACCGGCTTCTGATTCATGCAACCCCAGCAAGAGCGATCCAATGGGACAGACGATAGCGGAAAAAATATTTGCAGCCCACCTGCGGGATACCCCAACGCCCGGCAACATGGTCCTGGACATCGATGTTGTCATGTGCCACGAGATCACCACGCCCATCGCGATCATGGACCTGATGGACAAGGGCATGGACCGGGTGTTCGATCCGACAAAGATCAAGGCGGTGATCGACCATGTCACTCCGCCCAAGGATTCCAAGACCGCCACCCAGGCCAAGATCATGCGTGACTGGGCCCGGCGGCACGGGATCAGGGACTTTTTCGATATCGGCCGCAACGGCGTCTGTCATGCCCTGTTCCCGGAAAAGGGCTTCATCCGCCCCGGCTACACGGTCATCATGGGGGACTCCCATACCTGCACCCACGGCGCCTTTGGCGCCTTTGCCGCCGGCATCGGCACCACCGACCTGGAGGTAGGCATCCTCAAGGGGGTCTGCGCCTTCCGCGAACCCCGATCCATGCTGGTGGAGGTGACAGGGAACGTACCACGCGGCGTGGTGGCCAAGGACATCATCCTCAACATTATAAAGACACTCACCGTCGGCGGGGCCACGGACATGGTCATGGAATTCCGCGGTCCGGTCATCGAGGCGATGAACATGGCCTCGCGCATGACCCTCTGCAACATGTCGGTGGAGGCCGGGGCCACCTCGGGCGTCTGCCTGCCGGACCGGGTGACCGCCGAATACCTGTGGCCCTTTATCGGGGATACGTACGATTCCATCGACGCGGCGGTGGAGGACTTCAGCCGCTGGCATTCGGATACGGATGCCGTGTACGGGCAGACGCTCACCGTGGATGTCAGCTCACTGGAGCCCCAGGTCACCTTTGACTACAAGCCGGACTGCGTCAGGGATGTCAGTGACATGGCCGGCACCCGCATCGACCAAGTCTACATCGGCTCCTGCACCAACGGACGGATCGAGGACATCCGCGAGGCCGCCAGTATCCTCAAGGGCCGCCGGGTGGCCGACCACGTGCGCGGTATCCTCACCCCGGCCACGCCCGACATCTATTCCCGGGCCCTGGACGAGGGACTGATCAGGATCTTCATGGATGCGGGATTCTGCGTTCTGAACCCCACCTGCGGCGCCTGCCTGGGCATGAGCAGCGGCGTGCTGGCCGAGGGCGAGGTCTGTGCCTCCACCACCAACCGCAACTTCAACGGCAGGATGGGCAAGGGCGGCATGGTCCACCTGATGAGCCCCTACAGCGCGGCCGCGGCCGCTGTCACCGGCGAGATCACGGATCCCAGACAGTTTCTCGACTGAGAAACCTCATGTCAGCGATGTCCCAGAACCCTGCACAGACGGAAAAACGATCATGAAACGATTCGGCGGCAGAGCCATCTTCATCGACAGAAGCGACATCAACACCGACGAGATCATCCCGGCCAAGTACCTGACCGAGATATCAAAAAAGGCCCTCCAGCCCCACCTGCTGGAAGACCTGCGCCTGGAAGACGGCAGCTTTGATCCCGCATCCGAGGAGCTGCGTCAGGCCCGGGTCCTGGTCACCCGCGCCAACTTCGGCTGCGGCTCGTCCCGGGAACATGCTGTCTGGGCCCTGGAGGTCAATGACATCAACGTGGTGATCGCCGAATCCTTTGCCCGTATCTTCCGGCAGAACATGTTCAACTGCGGCATCCTGGCCGTGGAGCTGGAGGCCGCCGATATCCAGCGGCTCTTTGCCCTGGACGGCGAAGTCACCATCGACGTGGACCTGGAGAGCGGCGAGGTCACCGCCACGACCAGCAGCGGCGAGACCGTCTGCTGCCGCTTTGCGCTCAATCCCTTTGACAGGGAGCTGGTTGCCGCCGGCGGCTGGCTGAACTATGCCGACCAGCACTACTGAATCACACGACCCCTTCAGCCTGTCCGCAAAAAAACGTGTAGAGTAGAGCACAAATGAAAACAGTGTAACTCCTCACGGGATAGCTAAACATCGGTTTGTCCGACCACAATGGTGTAATCATAGAAGATCTTTGTTGGCAGTGCTCTACTCTGCACGATCTTTCCCCGCAAAGGATGCGGTGACAAGTTCTGTCAGGTAGTCCAGGGCATTTTGCTCCTACATGCGGCAGGTCCTGGTGACGGAAAGTCGAATCAGTCGGGGAGATGTAAAAGGAGTGATTCTGCAGTTTTTTCCGGCAATTTTCGGTTTGATTGCCAGAAATTGGCCGCTGCCTGCTCAAGGATCCTGCAACAGGATTTCGGCAGGGTCGGCAAGTCACCATCTGCAAAAGAAACAGCGGCCCGCAGAGAGACAGCCGGATTAAACCGGTTGCGGTAAACAACGCTTGCCGCGGCAAGGCCATCGGCCAAGTCATAGCCGTGAAGCAGAAATTAAGCAAGATCCAGATAATCTTTTTTTTCAGCACGATCTTGGAGTACCTTCAGTTTGGTGGCCAGCAAATCGTAGGGAGAGGCAACGAGTATACCTGGTGGATCAAGGAGTTCCGGTGTGTCTGCCCGTGACAGGGGCAAGTCCCAGCAAAACTGAAACTTAACCGGTTCCGGCGCGTGCACAATCAGGGTAATGGAGCTGGGGGTACGGTTCAGCAGTTCACCATCGTTGAACAGAGGGAGGGCCATAATTGTGTCGCCGTCATAAGGGACGGAAGAGAAAAAATCAAAATCAACGGATATACGATGGCCAAATCTCAGGGCAACAGCAGTGCCGGCATGCAGAACAAATGTTGACGGTATATCGCCCAGCAGAGGCCAGAGCCTACGCTGGCTTTCAGGCAATATGTCTAACCTTGGCTCCATACGCGACCTGTTGCATCTGCACGTGGAAAACGGGGGGCGGGCGCCGCATCGGTATCCAGAACCACCTGCCAGAAACGTAGGGAACGGGGCGATAATATTCCGGCCGGGGCGCTTTGCAGGATTTTTTTCAGTTCATTGTCGCTGAATTCATCCTGCAGAAGCCTTAGTTCGGACAACGTGCCCAGTTCCATGATCTGCAGAACAAGGCGCAAAGGATTGGCGAGTGCCTCTTCCGGAGTCATTCACCAGACAAGTCGGCGGGCCGGTTCCAGGAATCGATCGGCATGTGGTAAAACAACAGGATGTTCCATACCTTTTATTATACCATAATGCACAGGAAATTGTCAGCGGCGACCTGAAAATGTCTCATCCTTGACGGGTTGAAAATGCATAGGCCATTTTCGGTTCATCCGTAAGCGCCCCAGGTGAATCGGTGGAAGAATCAGGCCATCGAAGCGCCGGCACTTTCACTCCCACTCCCGGCCGCCGGGCTCAGAGCCCGACCTCGGCCAGTTGCTTCACCACCTTTTTCTGCTCCCGGGTCAGCTTGCGGGGGATCTGGATGGCGATTTTGACCAGCAGGTCGCCGCGGCCGCCCAGGGGACCGGAAGGCAGGCCGTGTCCCTTGAGGCGGAGCTTTGATTCCTGCTGCACGCCCGCCGGCACCTTGACCTTCAACCGCTTGCCTTCCAGGGTCTCGACCTCCAGCCGGGTGCCGAGGCAGGCCTGGCTGAAAGGGATGCGTTTCTCCAGGATCAGGTTGTCGCCGTCCCTCCGGAACAGCGGATGGGGGGCGATGTTGACCTTCAGGTAGAGATCGCCGGGTGGGCCTCCCGAGGGAGAGGACCCGCCCTTGCCGCTGAGCCGCAGCCGCTTGCCCGTCTCGATCCCCTTGGGTATCTTCACCGATATGTTCTGCGTCCTGCCGTTCTGGCGGAGGCTGATGGTCTTCTCGGCCCCGTGCAGCACATCTTCCAGGGTGATGGTCAGCTCGTAGGTAAGATCCTCGCCCATGACCGGCTGGGGCCGGCAGGTTCCGCCGCGGCAGCCGCCGCCCATGCGGGAGGCGCCCTGGAAGAGGTTCTCAAACGGATTGCCACCCTGACCGCTGTGAAAGGAGGTGGTGCGGAATGAACCGGTGCCGAAACCGAACTGACTCAGGATGTCGTTGATATCAAAACCACGGAAGATATCCTCCTGCGAGTAGCGCTGCTGGAACCCGTTTGCGCCAAAGGTGTCATACTCCTTGCGCTTCTGCGGGTCGGACAGCACAGCATAGGCCTCGCTGATCTCCTTGAACTTTGCCTCGGCGGCCTTGTCGCCGGGATTCTTGTCAGGATGGTATTTGACGGCCAGTTTCCGGTAGGCCTTCTTTATATCCTCTGTGGAGGCGTCCCGGGACACACCCAGTATCTTGTAGTACTCCATGGCTGGTATGTTCTTCTCGGTTATTCCTGGTTACGTGATGTAATGGTTCCTTTCTGTCGGCAACGGTGCCAAGCGCGGCCGGACGTGTCAACGGTCCGTCACACCCTCAAAATGACGCGGCACAAAGGTCCGATATGCTGTGACGTGACAGCTCACCTTCAAACTATAATACCGAACCTGGAATTGTCTATTCGCAGTCGGCAAAAACCGTTACCAGAAACATCCATGGCCGCAGCGGCGGACACTGCAACCGATGATGGCGTCGCAAAAAGTCCGATATAGTGCGGTGTAGCGGGTACGGCCAATGCTCAACGTACTCCATGTACGCCTCCGCCCCGGCCCACGCAAAGACCCGGCCCCACCGACACCTGTCCCCTGACCCCTGTCCCCTGACACCTGTCCTCTGGAACCTGTCCCCTGGTACCTGTCCCCTGGTACCTGACACCTGTCCCCTGACACCGCACCGTGGTACATTTTTTCTCCCCGGCAGCATCTTTTCTCATTGACAGGTTTTCCTAGATCAGATAACGTGACTCTTAATAATAATTCTCGTCACGAAAAAACCATTCAACCAACCCCCATTTCTCAAGGAGTACGAGTCAATGAAGCTCAAGCGTTATGGTGTATCGCTGCTGGCAGTCGCCGTCCTTGCCTCAGGGGCGGTGGCACAGGAAGCCACCCTCCCGCTGGGGCTGCCATCGGTGCCGGTGCCGGTGGACAACCTCCAGGACAAGGGCAAGGTTCAGCTCGGTGACAAGCTGTTCCATGACAAACGTTTCAGCTCCGACGGCACGGTGAGCTGCGCCACCTGCCATGCCCGGGAAAAGGCCTTCACCGACAGCCCGCTTTCGGTGTCCGAGGGTGTCGGCAAACAGCAGGGCACCCGGAACGCGCCCACGGTCATCAATGCCGCCTACAACCATTCCCAGTTCTGGGACGGCCGGGAGCCCACCCTGGAGTCGCAATCCGGGCAGCCTTTTCTCAATCCGGTCGAGCATGGGCTCAAAGATTATGAGCCGATCCTGAAGATCGTCCGTACTGATCCGGAATACAAAAAACTGTTCCGCCAGGTCTTTGGCAAGAGCGGTGACCAGGTCACCATCAAGGAGGTGGAGAAGGCCATTGCCAGTTTCGAGCGGACCATCATCTCCGGCGACTCGCCCTTTGACCGCTACTATTACGGTGGTGACAAGAAGGCCATGAACGAGGCCGCCATCCGCGGCCTGCAGGTCTTTGTCGGCCAGGGGCGCTGTGTCTCCTGCCACACCATCACCGACACCCATGCCCTGTTCACCGACAACCGCTTCCACAACCTGGGCGTCGGCTTCGACCGGGTTGACAAGGACCTCAAGGAGATGGCCACCGCCTTCACCAGGGCCAGGGAACAGGGGACCAACGTGGACATCGCGGTGCTGACCAACAAGAATACCTCCGAGCTGGGACGGTTCGCCATCACCGGCCAGTGGCAGGATATCGGCGCCTTCAAGACACCGGGACTGCGCAATGTCGCGGTCACTGATCCCTACATGCACGACGGTTCACTGGTAACCCTCGATGACGTGGTGGAGTTCTACAACCTCGGCGGACGCATGGACGAGAGCGAGCCCATGAACAGCTTCCAGAGCGGCGGTATTCGGCCCCTGAACCTGAGCGATGAACAGAAAGACGACCTGGTGGAATTCCTGCGGGCCCTGACCAGCCCGGAGTACAGGAAATAGTCCGGCGTCGGCCGGTTCTCCCCGGCTGCAACCACAGTACCTCATGGCAACCGGAACATCTGCGGCAGGCGCCCCATGGGCCGGGTCGCGCACACCGTTTCCCGGTTGCCGGTTTCCGACTTCCGACAAGGAGTGCATAATGAACAGTCTGAACCGACGTGATCTTCTCAAGGGCGCCGGCGTCCTGCTGGCAGGGGCGACCCTGCCGGTGAGTCTCATCGAGATGGCGTTTGCCGACTCGAGCCGGAATTTCACCTTTGCCTATATCTCCGATTCCCACATCCAGCAGATCAAGGGCAACAAGTTTGTCCGCAACTGGGACCGCGGCCTGATCCGCGCCGTTGCCGAGGCCAACCTGCTCAACCCGCGGCCCGATTTCATTTTCTACGGCGGCGATATCGCCCAGCTCGGGAAAAAGGCCGAGATCGACCATGGCCTTGAGATCCTCTCCGGCCTGCGCGACAAGGTCCACTATGTCATGGGCGAGCACGACTATTACCTCGACCTGGGTGAATACTGGCGGAGCCAGCTCGGCCCGGACCACTACAGCTTTGACCACAAGGGCATGCACTTCGTGGTCCTCAACTCCATCCTCACCTATGACGACTGGACCTACAACCGCTGGGCCAGCGGCGAGGAGCGCATGGGCGTGATGGCCGGCCTGGATGACCACCGGGGCTCCCCCTTCATGGTGGGGGCCAGGCAACGCGAATGGCTGAAAAAGGACCTGGCCAAGGTGGACGTCAATACGCCGGTGACCATCTTTTCCCACTCGCCCCTGCAGAAGATCTTCCGCAACTGGAACTTCTGGACCGAGGACGCCGAGCAGATCCAGGCCCTGCTCAAACCATTCAAAAAGGTCAATGTCTTCTACGGTCACGTGCACCAGATCCAGTACAACCAGATCGGCAACATCAGCTTCCATGCCGCCATGGCCACTGCCTGGCCCTGGCCATACCCGCAGAGTAACGCCAGGGCGGAGAGTTACCTGCCAAAGCTGACCGTACCCATGAACCGGGCCGACCCCTTCTTCGAACGGGATGCCACCGGCTGGCAGTACATCGACATCCACTCGGGCAATGCGACCATGCACTTCAGCCTGCCCGACAACTCGCCCCGGACCGTGGCCTTCAACCCGGCCACCGGCCGGCCCGAGGATGTCACCTACCAGGAGCACCGCATCCCGCCCCAGTTCCACTACTGAGAAAAGACGCCGGAACAGCGGCAAAAATCCATGGCCCCGGCCCGGCCGGGGCCTGCTGAACAGACAAGGAGACCTATGATGGGGATCAAGAAAGCGACAATGATGGCAGTGGCGATGGCGGCCCTTGTCCTGACCGGCATGCAGCCGGCCCGGGCCGACGAATTCACGCAAAAGGACCTGCAACTCTGGCAGGGGCAGTACGAGGCAGCGGTGAAAAAAGGCCGCCAGGTCTTCACCGATCCGGGCCTGGGCACCAACGGCGTTGTCTGCGCCCAGTGCCATCCCAACGCCGCCAACACCCACCCGGAGACCTATCCCAAGTTCCAGAAACAGCTTGGCAAGGTGGCCACCATGGCCGAAATGATCAACTTCTGCATCATGAATCCGCTGGAGGGCAAGCCCCTGGCCCTGGACGACCCGCGGATGATTGCCATCCAGGCCTATATCACCGAGGAACGGCGCGGTGTACCGCTGGCGCCGGGCAAGCACTGACACCAGCCCGGCCGCAATCGGCCCGCAGCCATATCAGCCGCGATAATTTCGCCGCCCCGGTCATGGACCGCGGGCGGCGTTTTTCGTCTGAGCGACCGTGAGACTCCTGTCCCCAGCTCCCGGGACCTGGTACCTGATTTTCTCAGGGCGCTAAAAGGGAACATCGTCACCGGTGGGAGGAGGCTCGGAGCCGGAGAAATCGTCACCGCCGAAGCCGCCCTGCTGGCCGCCGTCGGCAAAGCCACCGCCGCCGTAGCCGCCACCACCGCCGCCTCCGGTGCCACGCGGCGAGAGGAACTGGATGTCCTGGGCCACCACCTCGGTGGTGTAGCGGTCGTTGCCGTTCTGGTCCTGCCACTTTCTGGTCTGCAGCCGGCCCTCGACATACACCTTGGACCCCTTGGACAGGTACTCGTTGCACAGCTCGGCCAGCCTGCTCCAGGCAACAACGCTGTGCCACTCGGTCTGTTCCTGCATCTGGCCGTCCTGGCCCTTCCACTTCCTGGAGGTCGCCACCCGCAGCGACGCCACCGGTGTGCCGTTCTGGGTGTAGCGGAGTTCCGGGTCCCTGCCCAGATTGCCGATCAGTATCACCTTGTTGACCATGGTTCACCTGTCTGTTGAAAAAATTCGTAAAATCAGAAGGCCGAAAACCGACCTCCGGCCTGTCCCGAACCAGACAATAATACCGGGCAGCCAGGAAAAAGAAAGTATTTTTAGTTCCTGCATGCCCCGGATTTTCAAGACACACTCCGGTCCAGCATGGCCGGCAGGCCGCCCCGCTCCTCGGGGATGAAGCCAAAGACCTGACGCCAGACGGTGTCGCTCTCCATGCAGAAATAGATGCAGGTCGACTCTGCCGCCCGCGCCGCAAGCTCTCCGGCAATGAACCGGTACATCTCCACCCGCAGATCGCGGAAATATCGGCATTTTCCATCCAGTCCGTCGATGAACTCCTCGTAGAAGAAACGGGAGCCGGGAAAACGGGAGGTGGCGATGGTCTTGAGCGACGGCAGATAGCGCAGCGCCCCCAGGGAGATCCAGGCGATGTGCTCCCGGGGGACGGTGGCAAACAGCCGGTCAATGGTCTGCCGGTAGCCCTCCTGCCAGCCCTGGTGCCAGATAATAGGATCGAAGTGGAAGGCCAGCCGGTAGCCCCAGCCGGCGCAGCGGACCGCGGCCCGGAGCCGCTGCTCCAGGGAGGCGGTGCGCAGCTCCTCCCGGGCCATGATCGGAGGGCTGTTCAGCGACCAGGCGACAATGGTCCTGCCGCCGTGGTCCAGGCCCCGCAGATTGTCGATGGCAACGCTCTTGGTCTTCAGCTCCAGGACACCGCGCGGCCTGGCGCTCATCCAGCGGACCAGGTGGGGACTGAGCCCGGTCAGGGAATCCAGGGCCAGGCTATCGGTGAACTCACCGGTGCCGATGCGAAAAAACTGGTCCGGGAAAGCGTCGTAGACATGATCGAGCTCGGCAAAGAGATCCTCGATATTGACGAAGAAACTGAGCCAGGGATTGTTGAGATAGGCCTGCAGGATGCAGTAGACACAGTCCATGGGACAGTTCATGCCGATATTGAGGACCTGGTAGCCGCAGCAGCGGTACTCGCGGGTGGCGGGACAGGGCTTGAGGAATCTTCCCCGGTTGCGGCAGAGCAACAGGTGGCGCTTGCCCCTGTCCAGGCTGGCCGGATAGTTGCCGGCAATATCCGGGGTCCCGCCCGGAGGCAGAACCGTAACCGGCAGGTCGCTGCGGCCGATGATCTCCCGCGTATAGGGCAGATCCAGGCAGTCCTCGGTCACATGCAGTCGGACCACATGGCGGGATGGATCGGTATAGGGCATGACAGTCTCAGGTCTCTGAAGTCAGGACAGGGTGGTGTCCGTGATGGTAGCGTTCGGGCAGCGCCAGGTAGGACTCGCCCTCCTTTCTACGGCCATGCCGGATGCAGCCCCTGCCGTAGATCCTGCACTTCCGTTCCAGCTCGGCCAGGGCAAGCCGCCGCTGCTCCGGGCTGAGCGATGCCTGCTCCAGCAGGCGGCAGATCGAGCGGATGCGGAAGGTGTCCATGCCCACACGGTGCAGGCTGGAAAGCTGGTCCGGCCGGCCGCCGTCCTTGATGGTCAGCGCCTGCGGGACCAGGAGAAACTCCTCGTGCACCGAGGCCCGCAGCCAGAGGTCATAATCCTCGCAGCAGACCATGGATTCATCGAACAGGCCAAGGCGGCGGAAGAACTCCGGCCGCACCATGACCGTCGACATGCCGACCACGCACATGGCAAGGCAGCGGGCAAAGATCTCGCCCCCGGGCGGATCGTGCTTCTTTTTCTGGTTGACCCGCCTGCCGCGGCGGAACCATATCTCCCGGGTATGGGAGATGAGCAGATGAGGATGGCCGGCCATGGCCCGCTCCTGCACCTCCAGCTTTGCCGGGTCCCAGCGGTCGTCGGAATCGAGGAAACAGAGCAGGTCGCCCGTGGCAGCGTCAATGCCCCGGTTCCTGGCCGCGGCCGCGCCCCGGTTCTCCTGGCGGATGTAGCGGATACAGCCGCCGCCGGCAGCGGCCATGGTCGCCACCAGGTCGGCGGTGGCGTCGGTGGAGCCGTCATCGACCACGATCAGTTCATCGCAGCACCTGGTCTGGGCAAGCACCGAGCCGATGGCCCTGGCCAGAAAATCCGACCGGTTCCAGGTCGGTATGATAACGGAAATTCGCGTCCTTTTCATCCGTGGTCGGTTATCGCCGCCATGCAGACACCGGCCGGATGGACTCCGTGGCCTGGTCCTCTCCTGCGGCTCCAGTTTGTTGTGGCGCTGAGTATGTCATGTATAGTATAATGGATAATTTCAACTTCAACCTGAATTCTGCGACCAGGGTCTGTTGCGGATCGCTGGTCACCCTGACACCATGAATATAGATATCCTCATCAACGCGGCGCCCTATGAAAACCGGATCGCCCTGGTGGAAGACGGTGGCCTGCTGGAATTCTACCTGGAACGGCCCTCGGAAAAGGGACTGGTCGGCAATATCTACTACGGCCGGGTGGTCCGGGTGCTGCCGGGCATGCAGGCCGCCTTTGTCGACATAGGGCTGGAACGGACCGGTTTTCTCTACGTGGACGATATCCACGCCTCGGCCACAGGCATGGAACAGATCGTCACCGGCCAGGAACAGATCTGCTCCCGGACCAATGTCATACCACGCGAGGTCTGTTCCGGCCACAAGGAACCTAACGGCTCCGGGCCCTGTATCTCCGAGCTCCTCAAGGAAGGCGAGGAGATCCTGGTCCAGATCTCCAAGGAACCCATCGGCACCAAGGGGGCGCGGCTGACCTGCCACATCACCCTGCCCTGCCGCAACCTGGTCTTCATGCCGCTCACCGATCACATCGGCATCTCGCGCAAGATAGCCGACGAGGAGGTCCGCGCCCGCCTGCGGGAAAAGATCGAAAAACTCAGGCCGCCGGGCACCGGCTTCATCGTCCGCACCGTGGCCGAGAACGTGAGCGAGGGCGAGCTGGAGGCGGACATGGAGTTCCTGCTGCTCCTCTGGGACGACATCAGGACCCGGTGCAGCGACGTCCGCGCCCCCAGCCTGGTCTACAAGGATCTCGACATCGTGCTCCGCTCGGTACGGGATCTGTTCACCGACGATGTGCGCGAACTGATCATCGATTCGCCCGAGGCCCACAGGCGGCTGCTCACCTTTGTCCGCGCCTTTGCCCCGGACCTTGAGCAGAAGATCAGCCTCCACAGGGGCGACCTGCCGCTGTTCGAGTCCCGCGGCATCGAGGTGGAGATCAACCGCGCCCTGGACAAGAAGGTCTGGCTGCGCTCGGGCGGCTACATCGTCATCGAGACCACCGAGGCCCTGACGGTGATCGATGTCAACACCGGCCGCTACGTGGGCAGGAACGATCTTGGCGAGACCATCTTCAAGACCAACATGGAGGCGGTCAAGGAGATCGCCTACCAGCTCCGGCTGCGCAACCTCGGCGGTATCATCATCATCGACTTCATCGACATGGACTCGCCCCGGCACCGCGAGGAGTTGTTCGCCGCCTTCCAGGAGGCCATGAGCAGGGACAAGAGCCGGGTCAACATCCTCAAGCTCTCCGAGTTCGGGCTGGTGCAGATGACGCGCAAACGCTCCTGCGACAGCCTGTCGCAGATGCTGTGCGAGCCCTGCTTCTACTGCGGCGGCGACGGCGTCATCAAGTCGCAGCGTACCATCTGCTACGAGATCTTCCGAAGGATCACCCGCAACGCCGGCAAGGTGGGCGGGTCCAACGTCACCATCAAGGTCCATCCGCGGGTGGCGGACATGCTGCTCAGCGAGGAGGCCGACAACATCGAACAACTGGAAAAGGAGACCGGCAAGCGCTTTGTCATCATTCCGGTCCCCGACATCCACATCAAACGCTACGAGATCATCTGGAACGAGTGACCGGCCGGCGCGGACCGGCGCGCCACCGGACATCACTGCACCGCAGACACCACAGGACAGATCATGGCACGACGCAACAGACTCAGACGTTCACCCCGCGGCAGGAAGGGCGGGGCCGGACGTACCATTCTTTTCATTCTCCTGGCCGTCATCCTCATTGTCATCGCCGCCGGCGCCTTTATCCTCTTTGAGACCGAAAAGCCCTACGTGGCCCTGGAAAAGGAGACCCGTTTCCTGGGCAGCAGCGCCACCCTGCCCCTGCTGGCCAGTGACCGGCGCAGCGGTATCAGCGAAATAACCATCACCCTGGTCCAGGGGGGGCGGGAGAAGGTCATCTATACACGCTCTTTTCCGCGCAAGGCATGGCTGTCCGCCGCAGGCCCGCAGGAGATCCGCCAGAAGGTCCGCTTCGATGCCAAGAAGGCCGGGCTCGGGAACGGCAAGGCCGAGCTGGTTCTCTCGGTGCGCGATTTTTCCCTCAACGGCTTTTTCCGCGGTAACGAGACCGTGACCAGGATCCCGGTGGTCATCGATACCACCCCGCCCCGGGTCTCCATCGAGCACGCCCAGCGCTATATCCGGCCCGGCGGCTCGGGCATCGTCATCTACCGGTTGTCGGAGCCGGCCCGCAGACACGGGGTGCAGATTGACGATACCTTCTTTCCCGGTTATCCCCTGAAAAATTTCAAGAACGTCTTCATCGCCTACATCGCCCTGCCCTGGAATGCCGCACCGCCTGAACAGACCAGGGTCACGGCCACGGACGAGGCCGGCAACCAGGGCAAGGCCATCTTTGCCATGACCTTCAGAAAGGTGCCGGAAAAGAAGGACCGCATCAATGTGAGCGACACCTTTCTCAAACGCAAGATCCCGGAGTTCGAGGAATACTACCCCGAGATGCAGGGCACCCTGCTGGAGCAGTACCTGTTCGCCAACAACGAGATCCGCAGGCGCAACGCGGAAAAGATCCGCCAGGTCTGCAGCGACCCGCTGCCGGAACAGTTGTGGCATGACCGGTTCCTGCGCATGCCCGGTGCCGGCCGCGCCGGCTTCGCCGACCAGCGGACCTACTACTACCAGGGAAGGCCCATCGACCACCAGACCCACCTGGGCATGGACATCGCCTCCACCGCCCACGTGCCCGTCAGGGCCGCCAACCGCGGCAAGGTCGTCTTTGCCGACTATCTCGGCATCTACGGCAACACGGTGATCCTGGACCACGGCCAGGGAGTCTACTCCCTCTATGCCCACCTGAACCGGATCGACACCAGCCTGGACACCATGGTGGACAAGGATGAACTGATCGGCCACTCCGGCGCCACCGGCATGGCCGGGGGCGACCATCTCCACTTTTCCATGCTGGTGCACGGCATCTTCGTCACTCCCATGGAGTGGTGGGACCAGCACTGGATCGATGTCAACATCACCGACGTGATCAACAGCATCAAGCCGTGACCGGCAGCCGTTCCCGTGCCCGCCGAACGTTGCGGGGACGGCCGCCGGCTGCCGGTACGATCCTCCCGGTCCCCCCATGGCACTGAACCGACTTCCGCTGCTGCTCTACAGCTACATCGCCACCGAGCTGCTCGCGCCGTTTTTCGCGAGTTTTCTCATCCTCTACGGCGTCTTCTTCCTGGTGCGGCTGATCCCGCTCCTGGAAGTCGTGCTTGAGCTCAGGATCAGTTTTGGCGATTTTGTCCGCCTTTTTGCCTACATCTTCCCCCACATGCTGCTCTATGTCATTCCCATGGCCAGCATGGCCGGGGTGATCATCGGCTTTACCAGGCTGACCAATGACCGCGAGATCCTGGCCCTGAAGGCGTGCGGCATCAGCCTGCGCCGGATGATGCCGCCGGTGCTCCTGGTGGCGGCCTCCATCGCCGCCCTGACCGGCTTCTTCTCCATCCGCCTGATCCCGGCCGGCGAGGTGGCCATGCGCAAGCTCATGTTCCAGCTCGCCAAGGAGAAGATCGACAAGGGGCTGGAGGAACGGGTCTTCACCGAGGCCCTGGGCGACCTGGTGGTCTACGTGGACCACATCGACAGGAAGAAACAGTGGCACGGGGTCTATGTCTCGGACATGCGCAACCGCAAGCAGCCCATTATCACCATGGCCAGGGCCGGCCACATGGAGGCGGATATCGACAGGATGCAGGTCACCATCGTCCTCAACGAAGGCACCCTGCACAGCACCGACGGCCCGGACAACCAGATCGTCCGTTTTCATCGCTACCAGTTGCAGATCCCGCTCAGGCCGCCCACCCGCATCGGCGGCGACGACCTCACCAGCCTGAGCAAGGGCGCCATGTCACAGCACCAGTTGCTGCAGATGGCCAGGAAAATGGGCCCCGATACCAGGCGCGGCATCGTCTTTCTCACCGAGTACCATCACCGGCTGGTCCTGCCGGTGGGCTGCCTGATCCTCAGCCTGCTCGGCGTCCCGCTCGGCCTGCAGGCCGGACCGGGGCGCCGGGCCATCGGCCTGCCGCTGGGCCTGGTTTTTTTTGTCCTCTACTACATCCTCTTCACCACCGGCCGGGTGCTGGCGGAGGACCTGGTGGTGCCGCTGGTCATCGGCATGTGGGCCCCCAATGGCATCTTCCTGGCCCTTGCCCTGTTCATCTTCTGGCGCACGGACCAGGAACTGCCCCTGCTGCCCGAACGGCTGCAGAATTTTTTCGTTCTCCTCTACGAGCAGACCCTGCAGCCGCTCTTCGCCAGGGTGGCCGGCCTGGTGCGCCGGCTGCTCAGCCGCAGGAGGGCGACTTTCCCGGACACCGGGACCGATGATGCCGGGGCCGCAGCCCTGGTCATCCATGCCGACCCCATGACCAGGGTCTACCACTATCCGGGCTGCACCCTGTACAACTGCACACACTGCACTCTCAGGTTCAAGGACGCCCGGGTGGCCGGGAAAGCGGGATTCAAGCCATGCCGGCTGTGCGCAAAGACAGAAAAGTGAACCAGCCGCTCAACTACGCGGTCAAGCTCGGGATCAGCACTGCCCTGCTGCTCCTGATCTTCCGCCAGGTCGATCCGGCCCGCGCCTGGCAGGCCATGCGGCAGGTCCCGCCGGCCAGCATCCTGGTGGCCATCCTGCTCCAGCTTGCCAGCAACACCGTGGCCACCTACCGCTGGTCCCTGATCATGGCCCGCATCGGCTTCCGCCATCCCTTTACCTTTTACCTGAAGAGCTTCTTCAAGGGCGCCTTCTTCAACCAGGGCCTGCCCACCAGTATCGGTGGCGACGGCATCCGCATCCTCGACTGCTCACGGATAAAGGGAACCGCGGAAGATGCCTTCTACGGCGTCTTCATCGACCGGATCGTCGGCCTGGCCGGCCTGCTCCTGCTCAACATCTGTGCCCTGCTGTTCAACCGCACCCTGCTGCCGGGCCCCATCTACTACGCCCTGCTGCTCGTGCTCGGCTCCCTGTTCAGCGGCCTGATCCTGCTCTTTTTCCTGCGCAGGTTCCGGTTCATCACCACCTCACGCATCCTGGGATATCTCGGCAGACTGTCGGAGCGCTATTTCCAGGTCTATTCCACGGCCGGCGCCATCGCCCTGCAGACCGGCCTGTCGGTCCTGACCCACCTGCTGGCCATGACCGCCTTCTATGTGCTCGGGGTCTCCATCGGTCTGGACTACCCCCTCCAGGTCTACCTCTCGCTGGTGCCGCCGGTGATCCTCCTCACCATCCTGCCCCTTTCCCTGGCCGGCTGGGGTATCCGGGAGGGGGCGATGGTGGGATTTTTTCTGCTCATCGGTGCCGACAGGTCACGGGTCCTGTCGTTCTCCATCCTCTACGGCCTGCTGTCCCTGGCCTGTTCCCTGCCGGGGCTGGCCGTCTATCTCGGCGAACGAAGAGGCCCGCAGCAGGCATAGGAGACCATTGTCATGAACGTTGATACCATGCGGACCATCGACCGGTGGGCGGGCATCCCGCTCACGTTCCTGCTGACCTGCTGGCTGCGCCTCTGCCGGCTGGTACGGCGGCCCGATGCCCGTAGCCCGAAGAAGATCCTGTTCATCGAGCTCTCGGAAATGGGCTCCACCATCCTGGTCGATCCTGCCCTGCGCAAGGCGCGGCAGCAGCTCGAAGCAGAGCTCTATTTCGTGATCTTCAGAAAAAACCGGCCCAGCCTGGACCTGATCGGCACCATTGCTGCCGCCAACATCTTCACCCTGCGCGAAGACAGCCTGATCCACCTGGTGACCGACACCCTCCGCTTTCTCCGCTGGACCCGGCGCCACCGGATCGACACCGTGGTGGACCTCGAGCTCTTCTCCCGGTTCACCGCCCTGCTCACCGGGCTCAGCGGCGCGGTCAACCGGGTGGGCTTCTACGCCTTTCACAACGAGGGACTCTACCGGGGCGAACTCCTCACCCACCGGGTGGCCTATAATCCGCACATCCATATCGCGAAAAACTTCGTGGCCCTGGTCAACAGCCTGCTGGCCGAAACCGTGGAGGTTCCCTACTCCAAGCAGGTGGTGACCGACGCGGAGATCCGGCTGACCATGGTCCGCTACAGCGACAACGAGCTGGACAACATGCACGAACTGGTGCGTCGGCACTGCCCCGACTATGAGCGCGGCCGCCAGCGGCTGGTGCTCATCAATCCCAATGCCAGCGAACTGCTGCCCCAGCGCCGCTGGATGCGGGACCGCTACGAGGACCTGGTCAACAGAATCCTGGCCGCGGCCCCCGATGTCCTGGTCCTGATCACCGGCGCGCCCTCGGAAAAGGCCGAGGCCGGCGAGATGTGCGAACGTATCGGCAGCAGACGCTGCATCAACTTTGCCGGCGCCCTGCCCCTGGGACGCCTGCCCGTGCTCTACACCATCAGCACCCTGATGGTGACCAACGACTCGGGCCCGGGCCACTTTTCCGCCATCACGCCCCTGCCCACCTTTGTCCTCTTCGGCCCCGAGACCCCCACCCTCTACGGCTCCCTGGGCAACTCCACGCCCATCTACGCCGGCCTGGCCTGTTCCCCCTGTGTCAGCGCCGCCAACCACCGCAAGACGCCCTGTACCGACAACAGGTGCCTGCAGGCGATCACGGTGGACCAGGTCTTCTCGGCCATTCGCCCAGTGCTGCTGCCGGGAACAGGAACACCTTGACAGTAACCCCTCACGGGATAACCAACCACCGGTTTTTTCGACCACAATGCTGTAAGCGCTCTCAGGGGCCGCAGATTTGTGCAGGCGTGCCTGACCGCAGGTAAGCGACCGCAGGGAGACTCCGATAGCCTAACCTATGCGGACAGGCACGCCCGTGCAAAGATGCGGTGCCTTATAGTAGGTCCAACCTGTGAGCGCTTACCCTTGACAGTGCAACTTGCCTGCGTTTAGGTTGGCGGGATACCGGAGGTCAGAGGACAGAAGACGGAACAGATTGTTGCCTGCGACAGAAGTCTTCCGGCCTGTTCCTGATTTTCATAATTTGTCGCGGCTGCGGGCAAATAACCTGGTCCAGCCGTGCCGGCTTTTTCAGCAGTCTTTCAAAGGAGGTTCAAATGGCCGAGAATGTAGTGATTGTCCTGTCCTGTGGCACCGACAACCCCAACCGTTCCACCCGGGGTATTCATCTTGCCACCATTGCCCACAAGGAGGGAAAGAATGTCTCTGTCTTCCTGCTCGACGAGGCGGTCTACCTGGTGAAAAAGGGAGTGATCGATCACCTGCAGGCCGCCACCGGCGATATTGCCGATGACCTGATGACCTACCTGCAGGCGCACAATGTGCCGCTCCTGGCCTGTACTCCATGCGCCAAGGCGCGCCAGATCACCGAAGACGACCTGATCGACGGCGCCCGCATGGCCACGGCCATGGAGCTGATCCAGCTCAGTTGCGACGACGCGGCAGTGATCAGCCTGTAGCGGCCGGGGGGCCGGGATCATCGAGGTAAGCGCTCACAGCATTGTGGTCGAAAAACCGATGGTTGGTTATCCCGTGAGGGGTTATTCATCGAGGCGCATGAGCATGGCCAGGAGGGCGCCGGTCAGGTAGACCAGGCCGCCCGCCCAGAGAACATCGCTCAGGAAGTGGCCGCCCTGCAGGATCCTGGCCCAGCCGACCGCGCATCCGAACAGGATGCCGCCGGCCAGGAAGGCACGGGCCAGGGTCCTGTTGCGTCGCCGGAAGACGAACCAGGGGGCGATGAGGAAAAAGGCCACCGAGGCGTGGCCCGAGGGAAAGGAACTGTTGCGGCCGGTGGTGCCGGGCTGCCAGATCTCGGTGAAGCGGTGGCTGCCGCCGAACTGCACCACCTCCCGCGGCCTGGCGCGGCCGACGTGATCCTTGAGAATGACATTCACCAGCAGGCCCGGCCCCAGGGCGAGCAGAAGGAGGATAAAGAGGGCGTCCCTGCGCCGGCGCCGCCAGCGGACCGAGCGGAATCCGGCGGCCAGGACTGCCAGGGCGGCCCCGGCCAGGACAAAGGCGGGCAGCGGCGCCCAGCGGTAGAGCAGGTTCCAGGGCATCCTGTCGATGCCGGGCCAGGTGTTGTCCGGTTCCACCACCATGGCCGCAAGCCGAAGATCGAGGCCGGTCCGCCAGACGATCAGGGTCAGGGCGGCCAGGATCACCAGCGGTAATGTTATTTCCACAACACGCTTCTTCAAGGTCACCTTCCCGCCATAATTTACCAAAAGTATCGGTATGTTCCGGTAGTTGCCGATAGCAGTGAACTATTACATTACATCATTTGATGGACTCGTAAAAAGTCCATCACACTCTAAAGATGGCTAAGCATAAAAGTTCGATATACAAGGCGTAGCGGTGTCGGCCAAGCGGAGGCGTACATGTGGTACGTCGAGCATTGGCCGTACCCGATACAACGCAGTAGATCGGACTTTTTGCGACGCCATCATCATTTGCAGGTTCACAATCCCACCATGACCACGACAAGCGAAGCACGCCTGCTCAGGCAGACCTGGCTGGTCCTGGGGCTGGCCCTGCTGGCCCGCCTGCTGCTGGGCAACAGCTACCTCCTGGTTCCCGACGAGGCCAACTACTGGCAGTGGAGCCGCTACCTGGACCTGGGCTACCACGATCACCCGCCCATGATCGCCTGGACCATCTGGCTGGCCACCAGGCTCCTGGGCCAGCATGAACTGGCGGTCCGCCTGCCCACCATCCTCGGGATCACCCTCTGCTCGGCCTACATGTGCCTGCTGGCCGGGCGTCTCTTCTCCGGCCGCGCCGCCCTGCAGACCGCCCTTCTCTCCCAGGGCGTGCTCCTCTTCAACGGCGCCGCCCTGGTCGCCACGCCGGACGGCCTGCTGCTGCCCTGCTGGGCCGCGGCCTGCTACCACGGCCATCGCGCCCTGGAGGACGACAGCTCCGGCCAGTGGCTGCTCACCGGCCTCTGGTTCGGCCTCGGCCTGCTCTCCAAGTACACCATGCTCCTGTTTCTGCCCTCGCTCTTCTTTGCCATGGTCTTCAGCCGGACCTGGCGGAGCCGGCTGGCCTCGCCCCGGCCCTGGATCGGCCTGGGCCTGGGCCTGCTGCTCTTTACTCCGGTCATCATCTGGAACGCCCGTAACGAGTGGGCCACCTTCCGGCATGTCCTCTACCAGGGGGGTATCGACAAAAGCAGCCTGGTCACCTTCCGTTTCATCGGCGATTTCCTCGCCACCCAGGCCGCCCTGCTCTCGCCCCCTGCCTTTCTGCTCCTCATCCGGTCCTGGCTGCGGCCCGCCGAAAGAACGCCGTCCGTCCGCCCTGCCACATCCTACCTGAACTGGATGTCGCTGACCACCTTTGCCGTCTTCCTGCTGCTCTCCCTCCATGTCCGGATCTACGGCAACTGGGCGGCCACGGCCTACATTGCCGGCCTGGTGCTGGTGGCCGGCCGCTTCGGCGCCGACCATGCGGCCCCGCCCGGCAGGCGCCGCCTCTGGCGGGCCACCCTGGTCACGGCCTGGGCCATGACCGTGCCGGTCCTGGTGCAGACCGTCTATCCGGCCCTGCCCCTGCCCATGTCCATGGACCGGGTGGCCCGGGAGACCATCGGCTGGGACGAGCTGGGCAGACTGGTCGACCAGGCCCGCAAAGGCATGCCGCGGCCCGAACAGACCTTCATCTTCGGGCTGCGCTACCAGTATGCCAGCGAGCTGGCCTTCTACGTACCCGGCCAGCCCCGGACCGTGTCCATCAACCACTGGACCCGGCCCAATGTCTACGACTTCTGGGTCAACGATACCATGCTCAGGGGAAAAGACGGGGTGGGAATCTACGAATACCGGGGAATGGAAAAGCGGATCAGCCGCCTGTTCCAGCGGGCGGACCCGCCCGAAACCATCAGGATCTACCGCACATCGCCGTGGCTCGGCCGTCAGCTCGTCCGCACCCTCTACCTGATCCGTGGCTACGGCTTCAGGGGCGGCCAGCGCTGGCACCCGCGCAACGGTGGCGACATCCGGGCCACGGCCCGGCAGACCGATGGTTAGCCATCCCGTGAGGGGTTACGAAACTCCTCTTACTCGGTGTCGGCGTCTGGTTCCGCGCCAAGGACCTCGCCGAGCACGTCGCGCAGGGTGTCGATCTGGTAGGGTTTCTGGATAAATCCGGCCAGCCCCTTGCCCACCACCTGCCGCGTCACCTCCTGCTCGTTGTAGCCGCTGGACATGACCACGCGCACGTTACGGTCCAGGCGCCGCAGCTCGCGGAAGGCCTGTACCCCGTCCATGTGCGGCATGGAGAGATCAAGCAGGACCAGGTCGATCTCTTCCTGGCGCTCGCCGTAGATGGCCACGGCCTGCCGTCCGTTCTCGGCCACGGTCACCTGCAGGCCCAGCAGCTCGAGCATCTGCCGGCCCACTGAACGAACGGTCTCCTCGTCGTCCACCAGCAGGACCACGGCGCCGGCCAGGCGGTCCGCGTTCCCGTCGCTGTCCAGGCTGCCGGCCATGGGAATGGTCTCCTCGGTCACGGGGAAGAGGACCTTGATGGTGGTGCCGCGGCCCGGCTCACTGTAGATCTTGATCGCGCCCCTGTGGCCGCGGACAATGCCGAGCACCGCCGACATGCCCAGGCCGCGGCCGGTGAACTTGGTGGTGAAGAAGGGATCAAAAAGCCTGTTCCTGGTCTCGCCGTCCATGCCGCAGCCGGTGTCGGCCACCTCGACATAGGTGTAGAGCCCGGGCTGCAGGTTCTCGTCCAGGTAGGTATCCACCAGGTAGTCACGATCGCAGTCCATGGCGCCGGTGGCGATGGAGATGATGCCGGACCGGTCGCCGATGGCCTCGGAGGCGTTGATGATCAGGTTCATGATCACCTGGCGGATCTGGGTGGCATCCCCCTCGATGGGCGGCACCATGTCGCTGAGGCTGAACTTGAGCACCGCCTTCTTGGAGATGGAGATCTGCAGCATGTTGGTCATCTCCTGGACCAGGGCGTTGAGGTCCAGGGCCTCGATGAGGAAACGGCCCTTGCCGGAGTAGGCCAGCATCTGCCGGCAGAGATCCGCCGCCCTCCGGGAGGCCTCTTCGATGGCGAGCAGGTTGGGCCGGGCCGGTGATGCCGGTGACATCCTGACCAGGGCCAGGTCGGCATTGCCGAGGATGGCCATGAGCAGGTTGTTGAAGTCATGGGCAATGCCGCCGGCCAGCACGCCCAGGCTCTCCAGTTTCTGCACGTGCTGCATCTGCTGCTGCAGCCGCTGGTGGGCCTCCTCGGCCTTCTTACGTTCGCTGATGTCCCGGACCACGCCCAGATAACCGATGATCTTCCCCTCTTCGTCACGTACCTGGCCACCCATGGTCTCGGCGGGAAAGACCTCGCCGTTCTTGCGGCGGTAGAGCATCTCGTAGACCATGCTGCCGGGCCTGGCACCGGGGTTGTAGCGGACCTTGCCCTGCTGGTGGTACTCGTCAGGGTTGGCGTAGAATATCTGTGTGGTCTTGCCGGCGATCTCGTCCAGGTTATAGCCGAACATGGAGCGGAAGGCCGGGTTGACGGCAATGATGCGGCGTTCCGGGTCCACGAAGACGATGGCATCCTGGATGGCGTTGAAGATGGCCTCCAGCTCCGCCTTGCGGCGGGCCAGCCGCTTTTCGGCCATGCGCAGCTCGGTGATGTCGAGCATGGTGCCCACCACTCCGCCGGGCCGGTCGGTGTCGGCCTCGCGGTAGACCGCCTTGGAAAAGATCACCTCGCGCAGGGTGCCGTCGGCGTAGCGGACCCGGGTCTCGTAACTCTGCTGGCGCACCCGTCCCCCAAGGAGCTGCCGGTCCGCCTCCTGGTAGATGTCGGCCAGATCGGATGGCGCGATGTCATGGGCCGTGGCGCCGATGATCTGCTCCTTTTCCAGGCCGAGAAACTCGGCAAAGGCCCGGTTGCAGTCCAGGTAGACGCCATCGGCGCCCTTGTGGAAGACTGGATGGGGAATGGTCTCGATGATGGTTTCAAGAAGGATCTCCCGGTTGCGGGTGGCCTCCACCTGCATGCTGTTGCGGATCGCCACGGCCGCCTGGTTGGCAAAGCTCTGCAGCAGGCAGATCTCCTCGTCACTGAACCGGCGCTTCCTGATGCTGTGGCCGATGAGAACCCCGAAGACATCGTCGCCTATCATCATCGGCGCGCAGATGGCCGAGGTGATCTTGTGGCGGAAGACAACATCGGGCACCTCGAAACGGTCCTCCTCGGCAAAATCGAGCACCGTGGCGGCCGCCTTGCGCTCGACCACCCAGGTGGAGAGTCCCTGCCCCCTGCACAGGCCGTAGGTGCCGACCATGGAGTCAGGGAAACCGACCGCGTCGCGGATCACCAGGATCTCTCTGTCTTCCTCCAGGGTCATGAGAGAAAAGAAATCCAGGTCAAACAGGTCCCGGCCCACCCGGGTGCACTCCCTGTAGAGCGCGTCGGTATCGCGGACCCTGATCAGCCGGTCGGAAAAGGCAAGGATCTGGTCCAGGGCCCGGTGCAGGTGTCCCTGGCTCTCCTCCAGCTCGCCGAGCCGCCGCCGCAGTTCCTCGTTCTCCCTGACCAGGGCGTCGATCTGTACGTTCTGCTCCATAGCTCACCCCTTGAGCGTCAGGGTAAAGGTCGCCCCCCTGCCCGGCCCCGGGCTCTCGGCCTGCAGTTCGCCGTCATGGGCGTCGACGATGATCCTGGCCTGGGGCAGATTGAGACCGAAACCGTCCGGGTTGCGTTTCTCCGGCGGCAGGACAAAGGGCTTGAAGAGCAGGTCCCGGTCTCCCGGATCAAAACCCCGCCCCGTATCGCTGACCATGATGCTCACCCGGTCCTTGTCCCTCCTGGCGTCGATGGTCACGGTACCGCCCCGGTCGGAGAAGACCAGGGCGTTGTCGATCAGGGTGGTGAGCAGGAACTCCAGGTAATCGGGATCGGCCTGCATCCTTACCTCCTCCCCCACCCGGTTGTCCACCTGCAGCTCCTTTGCCGCCACCTGTTCCCCCGTTCCGCCAGGATCTTCCGCACCAGCCTGCCCGCCTCCACCGGCTGCAGGGCCGGCGACAGGTCGCTGCCGGCAAGACCGAAGTAGGTGATGAGGGCCTCGGCCAGTTTCTTGAGCCGGTCCAGCGGCGAGCTGATCTCGTTGGAGAGATAGATGAGAAAGGCCATCTTGTTGTCATCGAGCTGTTCCAGCCGCCTGTAGGCCTTGACGAGCTGGGCGGTCCGTTCCCTGACCTTCTCCTCCAGGTTCTCGTTGAGGTCCTTGAGCTGGCGGTTCTGCTCCTCGAGCAGCAGCTTCATCATCCTGTTTTCCAGGCCGTTCTCGATCACGTTGAACAACTGCTCCCGGTTGACCGGCTTGAAGAGAAAGCTGTAGATATGGCCCTCGTTGATGGCCTTGACGATGTCGTTCTTCTCGGCCTGGCCGGAGAGGACGATCTTGCAGATGTCGGGATGTTTCTTGTGCAGACGTTCCAGCAGTTCGCTGCCGCGCATCTCGGGCATCATCTCATCACAGACGATCAGGTCCACGTGATGGGAATCGACAAACGCCTCCACCTCCTCGGGATTGAGAAAGGTGTGGACCTCGTAGTTCCGGCAGAGCAGGATCTCCAGTTCGGTGAGGATGGTCTGCTCGTCGTCGACGATGACCAGGGTCGCCTTGTCCTTTTGCAGTGTCTTCATGTGGTCTGGTTCTCCCCCGCCTTCAGGGTCAGGATGAATGTTGTGCCCTCGCCGACAACCGACTCGACCCGGATCTCGCCGCCGTGGGCCTCCACGATCCGATGGCAGAGGTTGAGGCCGAGCCCCATGCCCTTGCCCACGCCCTTGGTGGTGAAGAACGGGTCAAAGATATTGTCCAGGATATCCTGGGAGATGCCGATGCCGTTGTCCTCGAAGCGGATCTCGATCTCCTGCTGCTCCGGGTGGTAGGCGGTGGAGATCCTGATCAGGGCCTCCTTCTTGGAGAGCCCCTTGGCCTGCACCGCGTCGCGGGCGTTGATGATCATATTGATGAAGACCTGGCCCAGCTCCTGGGCCAGTCCCTTGATCTTCGGCAGGTCGGGGGCCAGGTCCGTCTCCAGGTTCATGCAGTACTTGATCTGGTTGCGGGTCAGGGTGATGGCGTCGTTGACAATGGTATTGACGTCGCAGGGCGCGAACTCCTCGTCGCTGTGGGCCATGCGCTTGATGGAGTTGATGATGTGCTCGATGCGCTCGATGGACTCGATGTTGCGCTCGGCGATATCATTGATGCCGCGCAGGACCAGGTCGAGCCTGAGTTCGGCCATCTTCTGCTTGAGACGCCGGAACTCGGGCGTCAGCCTGTCGTCGTCGACCTCCAGGCAGGGCTGCAGGGTGTCCAGCAGCTCGCGGACAAAACCGATGTTCATCTTCAGCCCTTCCATGGAAAAGCTGATGGCCTGGGCCGGGTTGTTGATCTCGTGGGCGATGCCGGCCACCATGGTGCCCAGCGAGACCAGCTTCTCCTGCTTGATGATCTGCTTCTGGCTGTTGAGCAGGGCGTTTTCCGCCTTCTTGCGCTGGGTGTTGTCCCGAACCATGACGATATAGACCTTCTTGCGGCCAAAGGACATCTCGCTGACACTGATCTCCAGGGGAAAGGAGGAGCCGTCCTTGCGCTTGCCGGTGAGCTCGCGCAGGCTGCCGCGGGCAAGCGAAAGGGCATCACCGTCCCAGCGGGCCTCGTCGCCCTGCTCCCCCTGTCCGCCCTGGAGCAGGCTGTCCAGGCGCAGGCCGACCACGTCGGCGGGATCGTAGCCGAACATCCTGGAGGCCGCCGAGTTGAGGGATTCGATCCTGCCCTCCTCGTTGAGAGTGATGACGCCGTCGAGCATGTTCTCGATCACCATCCTGGTCCGGGCCTCGGCCATCTCCACCCTCCGGATGGAGCGGGACATGGAGTTGGTGCCGAAGAAGATGGCCACGATCCCCAGCAGCCAGAGCAGGCCGTGGACCATGACATAGGTGGCGATGTTCTTCTGGGAGATGGCCAGCAGCGGGGTGAGGGGAATGGAGACGCTGACCCCGCCGCGGATGTCGCCGATCTCGTAGCCCTGCTGGGCATGGCAGCGCAGGCAGCCCACCTCGGTGATCAGGGGCCGCATCAGGCGCAGGTAGGGCTCGCCGTCGATATCCTCCACGGAGCTGACCTCGGCGACCCCGTTTTCAAAGGCCTTGAGGGCCCTGGTCTCCCACGGGTCGGCCGCGTTCTCGGGGCGGATGGGATCAAGGCTGGTGATGTGCCCCAGGGCGCCGTGGCTGCGGGTCTGCATCTCGTAGACCTGGCGGATCATGTACTCCGGGTTGACCAGGGTCAGCGCCTCGCCGTCGGTGGTCATGATCTTGTATTCCGGCAGGTGCCTGAGGTAGGGATTGGGCCTGGTCTTGCTGGTGATGGGCACGAAGACACCGTGATGCCCCGTGGCCCAGCGGTAGTAGAGATGATCTTTCTCGTAGACGGTCTTGGCCTCGTTGAGGGCGATCTGGTGGGTCTGGGTCTGCTGGAGCCGGATGTTCCAGAACAGGGAGCTGGCGATCACCGCGGTCCAGATCAGGCCGGTGATGACACCGTACTTGCCCATGCCCTCGGATGAGGTCAGCTCCATGCCGATGTCGTCGCAGCGGCGGCTCTCGAACAGGCCGATGAGACCGATGGTGAACAGGGCCATGAAGCCGCCGATGATCAGGTGCTCGGTATCAAAGTAGGGGATGTGGGGATGCAGCAGGATATCGACAAGGGGACTGATGTTGGCCGCGGCCAGGACAATGATTATATA
>Ga0256840_1000670_pt1 | contig 34474 bp, 31 predicted proteins | sample 355202metaG_FD_185969 | JGI IMG/M metagenome (GOLD analysis project Ga0256840, IMG submission 185969) | Hydrothermal vent microbial communities from Mid Atlantic Ridge, Atlantic Ocean - 355-202 | ecosystem: Environmental > Aquatic > Marine > Hydrothermal vents | place: Atlantic Ocean: Mid...
AACGAGAAAGATGAAGAGAATGAAATAGTTGCTTGAAAAAGGGCTTTTTAAGCTTTTAAGGATGCAGGAATAATTTTACAGCAAATACTTGACACAACCGGGTCTCAAAATCACTCATGAATGTATCCAAGCAAAGAATGACTCTTCCTATCCTACCCTTTTCATTCGTCTTGATTTCCATCCTGTTGTCGAAGACGATTTTCACTAAATCTTTGTATTCTGGTGTATAAGCGATAAGAATTCGAGAAATTTTACAATTTTGAGTATTCACGTACGATAGGATACAAAAGTCTGAAGGAATACCTTGAGCAAATGTGTGGAACTCTCTCTCACTCAAGTTTTCTGATATTTTATCCGGTTTTGATGGGAGCACTACAGTTTTATGCTCTTTTCAATGGTTGGAGTTCTTCACTTTTATCAACGTTCATCTCTTTAACTCGACCTGCATAATTTGAGAAAATGATTTTTTGCCGATTGAAAGAGATCTTAACAGTTATCAAATAAGACCATTATGGAATGGACTATATTTGAACGATGGGGAAGTTGAAAGAAATATGAAAGTAAAAATAGGAATAGATAACTTTATTCAGCAATCAAATCAATGGAAGGACAAACACATTGCGCTTCTCACCAATGCAACCGGCATAGATACTGCTTTAAATATGGACTTAGATCTTCTAATGGCTAATGGTTTCAACGTTGTAAAGCTCTTTGGGCCTGAGCACGGCATCTGGGGTACGGCTGCTGATGGTGCAAATGTGTTGGATGAAATTGAACCTCATTATAAAATACCAATTTTCTCGCTGTACGGTAAAACACGAAGGCCAACTTTTGAAATGCTGGAAGGAATAGATGTCGTTATCTATGATATCCAGGATGTAGGACTACGATTCTACACTTACATATATTCTCTTGCTTATATGATGGAGAAATGTGGGGAAATGGGAGTAAAGGTTGTCGTTTTGGATAGACCCAATCCGCTTTCTGGGAGAGTTGAAGGTCCTGTCATCAAAAAAAGATTAGAATCTTTCGTTGGAGGCTATGAACTTGCTCTTAGATATGGTCTAACCGTTGGAGAATTGGCACTATATTTCAATGAGCGGTTCAACATGAATGTTGAATTGGAAATCGTGAAAATGGATGGTTGGAAGCGTTGGATGTATTACGATGATACAGGTTTGCTTTGGAATACGCCATCTCCAAACATTCCATCATTTGAGCATGCTTTACTCTACGCTGGGATGTGCCTTTTAGAAGGAATTAACGTTTCGGTTGGTAGAGGCACGGTGCATCCATTTAAATACGTGGGTGCTCCATGGATAGATTCAAAAAAATTAAAAGCTGAGATGGACGCAGTTTCTCATCCAGGTGTTAAATTCAGGGAGAGAGCTTTTATACCACTTGCATCGAAGTATGCAAATGAAATATGTCATGGCTTAGAGTTTTTTGTTATTGATAAATCAAAAGCAAAACCAATTGAGTTAGCATTAGAACTTGTTTCAAGACTTAAAAAAATTCATTCAAAAGAATTTGAATGGGATACCTCATATCATGGCGCAAACGATCGTTATCATTTCGATCTCTTAATTGGTGATGATAAGTATAGAAAAGCAATAGACGAGGGAAGGAATGGACAAGAGCTTTCAAGAATGTGGAAAGAAGAATCCAAAGAGTTTCAAGAACTTTCGAAAAAATATTGGCTTTATCCGGAGTGAGGTGTTTTTCTTTTATGAAAAGCCGAGTTGAAGAAATTCTTGGTTCAATGAGTCTTGAGGAGAAGATAGGGCAAGTGGTTATATGTGGTTTCTATGGTACTACTCCATCAAAAGAGATAAAAATTTTGATTCAAAAGTATCATCTCGGAAACGCAGTGCTCTTTAAAAGAAACCTTGAAAATCCGGAACAGGCGAGGAAACTCACGTCGTCACTTCAAGAGATGTCGAAAAATCCTTTGTTGATTGCAATAGATCAGGAAGGTGGAATTGTTACTCGCCTTACAGAACCATTCACTATTTTTCCAGGAAATATGGCAACAGCAGCAACTCAAGATTCCCACAATGCTTATTTGACGGGTTTAATTATGGCTAAAGAAATGCGTGCAGTAGGCATAAATTGGGATCTTGCACCGGTTGTAGATGTCAATGATCTTCCAGAAAATCCCGGCATCGGTGTGAGAAGTTATTCCGATGATCCTAAGATCGTTGCTGAATTTGCTTCTGAATTTCTGAAAGGATTACACGATGGAAAAGTAGCAGCGTGTGCCAAGCATTTTCCTGGAAAAGGGCACAGTGCAAAAGATGCACATTTGGAAATGCCAACGGTTGACAGAGATCGAGAAACTTTAGAAAAAGTAGAATTATATCCATACAGAGAACTGATAAAAGTTGGTCTTGATTCTGTAATGCCGTCACACGTTTATTATCCGGTACTTTGTGAAAAACGGGATCTTCCAGCTACTCTTTCAAAAAAAGTCATGACGAATCTTTTGAAGGGTGAAATGAATTTTGAAGGAGTAACCGTTACTGATGATCTGGAAATGAGTGGAATAGCAAATTCTTTATCTGCCAGTGAAGCAGCATGGTGTTCCTTAAAGGCAGGTGCTGATGTTGTAATGATTTGTCACACATTCGAAGAGCAAGTAAAAGCATTTGAAAAGATCAAAGAGAAAGTGTCAAATGGAACAATTCCTGTTGAAAGGCTCAATGATGCTGTTAGAAGGATACTTCAAATGAAAGAAAATATAGGACTTTTTGAAGATAAACTTGTGATAGAGAGTGATATTGGGAGTGAAGAATCGAGAAAAATAGCCGAAAAAATTGCTCAACGTTCCATAACTGTATGTCGTGATTTCGACGAAGTTATCAAGAAAGTACCAAATGCTCCCATTTTAGTTGTTTGTCCTTCGAGTATGAATTTGGTGAAAGTTGAAGAAGGTGGCGATCGGCAAAGCTCGGAATTTGTGAGAATATTCAAACAAATGTTAGGATTTGAAGTCAAAAGTGTATCTGTTTCTTCTAAGCCTACAAGTGATGAAATTGAAAGGGTAGTTTCGGAAATTGAAAATTTTAAAGGTGTAACTTTGCTGTGCACACTCAATGCGCATATTGTGAAGGAAATGCGAACGCTTGTGGACAAGGTGATGGAAAAGCGTGCAAGATCGACTTTACTTGTAGCACTCAGAAATCCGTATGATGGATTTCTACCAAATGTCAGAAATTCTGTGGCACTTTATAATTATTCCAAACTTTCCCAATATGTTTTCGTTCAAATGATTTTGAATCAAGAAAAATTTAGCGGGGTCCTTCCTCTAATTCATTGGAAAGGATAAGTAAATTGCGAGCGATTGGAATAGATGGTGGCGGAAGCCATACGAGATTTGTTCTTTATGACGAAAAAGTGGGTGTTTTAAATTCGTTAGAAATAAATTCGCCGGGTAACTACCACCTCATAGGTGCTGAAGGAGTAAAAAAAATTTTTAAAGAGGGGATAAAACGGGTTTCTAGTAACTCTTATTTTGACACCATTGGAGCTGGACTAAGTGGTGTAGACAGGCCGACCGACAAAAAGATAATATCTGAGATATTCGAAGAGATAGGCGTAAAAGATTTTGCCATTTCGAATGATGGTGTTACAGCGTTGTGGGGCGCGACCGGTGGTGTTGGAATTTTGATGATATCTGGAACCGGCTCGATTATCGTTGGGAGAAATTCCAAAGGCAAAGTCTATAGGGCGGGAGGATGGGGGTACATGTTTGATGAATATTGCAGTGGCTTTTGGTTTTCAAATCGTGCAGCAATGGCTGCTCTTAATTATAGGGATAGGCTTGGGCCGTTTACCACTCTTGAATCTGTCCTTGTGAATTTTTATGGTATCAAATCAATAGATGACATCGTGTATCTTTACTATTCTGATTTTGATAAGGCAAAAATTGCCTCAGCTGCCAAAGTTGTTTTGCAGGAAGCTCAAAAAGGTGATGAAATTTCTATGAAGATCGTGAAAAATGGTGTGGAAAATGCGCTAAATATGATTTCAGTAGTGGCAAGAAGATGTGGATTTGGAGGGAGATTCACGTTTTCTTACATTGGAGGCCTTTTTAACTCCAAATATTTTCTTAGAAGAGTGGAGAATGCTTTCGAAGCGACTTTCCCAAGGGCACAATTTATGCACCCAAAATTTGGAGCAGATGTGGGAGCAGCACTGATGGCAATCGACTTGTGGAGGAAAAAAGATGAACAGGTTGGATGAACTTTTTGAAAGAGCGATTGAGTCAGGAGCTTTTCCGGGCGCAGTTTTGCTTGTTGGAAATTCCGATAAAATAATATTCCAAAAGGCTTATGGTTATCGCTCATTAAGACCTGAACGCGAAAAGAATGATGTCAACACGATATACGATATTGCATCGATGACCAAAGTTGTAGCGACAACCCCTGCGATCATGCGGCTCGTAGAAGAGGGAAGGATCAGATTGTACGATCCTGTACGCCTTTTTATAGAAGACTTCGATACTGAAGAGAAAAAAGATATTCGAATATGGCATCTTTTAACTCACACTTCTGGTCTTCCGCCGTATTCAGAGGCTTGGAGATATGCAAAAGGAAGGGAAAATCTTCTTAAAACAATAAATTCTATCAAGCCGACTAATTGTGTCGGGAAAAAATTTGTTTATTCCTGTTTGAATTTCATAACACTTATGGAAATCGTGGAAAAGACCACCTTAAAGAGCCTTGATGAATTTGTGAAACGTGAGATCTTTGCTCCTCTGAAAATGGAACACACGGCCTTTAATCCACCAAAAAATTGGATGTCTCAAATTGCTCCCACTTCAAAACGAGATGGCAATCTGTTGCGTGGAAAAGTGGATGATGAATTGGCATATTACCTTGGAGGAATAAGCGGAAACGCAGGGCTTTTTTCAACTGCCAGTGATATCTACAAGTACGCTAAAACTTTTATGAATAATGGATTTTTTGGGACAAAGAAAGTTTTTTCGAAGGCAACGGTTAGTACTTTTACCAAAGAATTTTTTTCGAACGGTGAGGTTCGTAGAACACTCGGATGGGATATGAAATCAATCATGTGTTCCTGCGGTGATCTTATGAGTGATAAATCCTATGGTCATACCGGTTTCACAGGAACATCTATTTGGATAGATCCCATATACGATGTTGTGATCATACTCTTAACAAACAGAGTTCACATTAGTCGATGGGAGAATCAAGAAAAGATCATACGATTTCGGCCCCGACTGCACAATTACATTTTGAGTCATCTGGAGGAGTTAAATTGAAGATAATGGATAAGCTTTTTGAAATAGTCAATAAGGAGAATAGAATTATAGTTGGTATGATGTCTGGGACATCCGCAGATGGTGTAGATCTTGTGGCTATAAGAATCAATGGATGTGGACGAAAAACAAAAATTGAAGTGATAGAAACTCAAAAAGTAGATTATCCTTTCTCACTGAAAGAAAAGATTCTCAAATCCATGAAAGAAAATTCGAAAGTTCGTAACGTATGTGCACTTGATTTCGAACTCGGGAATTTCTTTGGAAACTGTGCGAAAGATTTCATGAAATCAAATAATTTGCAAGTTGATATAATTGCAAGTCATGGCCAAACTGTTTATCACCACCCACGTCCCGATGATTTTCCCGCTTGCACTCTTCAGATCGGGGATGGTGATCTTATAGCTGCAAGAACCGGTGTTATAACCATTTCCGATTTCAGAGTGAAAGATATTGCTTATGGAGGAGAAGGTGCTCCTCTTGTTGCATACGTGGATTATATGCTTTATTCAAGTAAGAAAGAGTCAATCGCGTTTAACAATTTAGGTGGAATTTCCAACGTTACCTACATTTCAATGAATGCAACTGAAAGCGATGTGATCGCATTTGATACGGGTCCTGCCAATGCACTGATTGATCTTGTTGTTTCAAAGTTTTTTAATGCTCCATTCGATGAGAACGGGAATTTTTCTTTAAAAGGTCATATCAACGAAAAAATCCTTGAAGTTCTCAAAAAGCGAGAGATGCCCTATATATCCCGTACTCCTCCAAAATCAACTGGCAAAGAGGTATACAATGTTGATTATATTGATGATGTGGCAAATTCGCTTTTTAACCCTTATGATATAGTGAGAACAATTGTTGAATTTACGGCGTGGACAATTTGGGAATCTTACAGAAGATACATAATTCCTAAAGGGCTTGACCGAATGGTATTGACAGGTGGAGGTGTTATGAATAAAACCTTGGTAGAAACGTTGAAGAAATATTTCAAAGGGATTCAAATTGAAATAGCTGAAGATTGGAAGTTCAGAGAAGCTAAAGCATTCGCCGTACTTGCGAATGAGCTTTTATGCTCAAATCCAGCAAATAATCCAAAGGTTACTGGTGCAATTTCTAAAGCATTTCTTGGGAAAATATCACTTCCATGAGAGGATGATTTTAAATGGAAATAGATAAAAACAGTCCGATACCCATATATCATCAGTTATACGGAATACTCAAAAGCAAGATCGAAGAAGATCAAATGAAGCCGGGGGACTATCTTCCCTCTGAGAACAAATTGGCTCAAATGTATGGTGTTAGCAGATTGACTGTGAGGCAAGCGCTTTCTGAGTTAGCAGAAGAGGGACTTATTGAAAAACAAAGGGGAAAAGGTACAATTATAATCCAGCCTAAAAATATCGAAAATCTTACAGTATTGAGAGGATTCACAGATGAGGCACGTATGACTGGGCATTCGGCAAGTTCCATAGTGATCAAAAATAGGCTTGTTGATGCTCCGGTGATAGTTATGGAGAAATTGAATTTGCCAGTCGGATCGAAAGTTGTTCTACTTAAAAGATTAAGATTGTTGGATAACGTTCCGTATGCTATTGAGTGGGCTTACATAAATCCTGCAATCGACACACGCGTGTTGAATATACTTGAGATGGATATGTCTAAATCATCTCTTTATGAATTCTTTCGGAACACCCTAAAACTAAAAATGCAATACGCAGATGAAACGCTTGAAGTGACAGTGGCCACCTCTGAAAGTGCAAAGCTCTTAAATATATCGCCTGGGGATTGTGTGGTTCTGCGTAGAAGATTCACATATGTATACAACGAACGGTGTGTGGAATATGTTCAGTCTTTGTACAGAGGAGACAAATACAAATTTAATATACGGCTTCGTGCAAGATGAAATAAATTCAGTTCTTTGTGATTTCGTTTACATGCTTAAAACGCATTCCGATTTTGGTGCATGCTCCGTCAAGAATGGGATCATTTCCTATCATCACACATTCTTGTGGTTCAACACCCAATTTTTGCGTTATTTCCGTGTAATATTCCCCTCTTGGTTTAAGATAATGCGAATCTTCCATAACCGTTACTAATGAGAATTCTTCTTCACTCAATCCCGCCCATTCCATTCTTTTTACAATTGCGATTTTAGGAAAGATCGGATTAGTTGCGAGTACTCTTTTGACTTTTAAACTTCTCATCCATTGTATGAGATAAACATTTGGAACTGTCAAGGATTTGAGCTCATTGAACGCTGTGAGATAGAATGAATTGAACCGCTTCTCGAGTTTTTCTGCAAGATAATTTCCCATTTCTTTTTTCATTTCTTCCATGAACTTATCATAATTAGTTGTGTTTCCATTATCCAAAGTGATCTTCTTGATAATTTGTTGTACTCTGTCAACGAGTCTGAATGGATTTATAAGATCTTTACAATAATCACCCAATACTTTAAAATAAGCAGAATAAAATTCTTCCTCATTAGAAAGTAAAAGTGTTCCGTCCAAATCAAACAAAACTGCCTTTAGCATCTCCCCCGGTCCTTTCAATTGCTCTTGTTTTTTGCTATTATATCATCTTACATTAGATTTCTTATGTGTATGTATACACAAACTTATGTTGTGCGTGCGAGTAGTGCGAAAAAAGAATGTGGAAAATCTGCGAAAAAAGTCAAAAGATCCGGGTGTAGAATATAGAAAACAGGATCGTTAGGAGGTCTCAATTTATGGATTTTGATAAAACTCTCATAGCCCCATGTGGCATATATTGTGGTGCTTGTAAAACGTACATTGTGGGTAAGTGCAAAGGATGTCTTGACTCTAACACCATTAAGTGCACGATATACAAATGCGTGTCCATAAAGGGATTGGAAACATGTGGAAATTGCCAAAAATTCCCATGTGATGTACATTACAGAAAAGAAACGGCTGTTTACTCTCCAAAATTTCTTGATTGGAAGAAAGCATAAGCATGTTAGCCACTCTTGATTGGTTTATTAACAAAGGCAACAATGTGTTGAAGTGTTAGGAAGTTGGTTTTATGGCCCCTCTGTAATGATCAAACACTTCTTCTTTCAAAAGGGTAAAAGCTTTCACAACTCTGGGTGAATAAAGCTTCCCGGAATTTAGCACGATTTCGTTGTATGCTTCTTGCAGAGGAATTGCTTTCTTGTATGGTCTCTTGCTAACCATTGCATCAAAGCTATCTGCAACAGCCACAATTAATGAAGGCAGAGGAATCTTCTTGCCTTTGAGTTTTTTGGGATAACCGCTTCCGTCCCATCTTTCATGATGTGATAGCGCAATGTTAGATGCGAGTTTAATGATTCCTGAAGAAGATTTACTCATTATGTCATATCCAATCTTCGAGTGTTTTTTCATGATCTTCCATTCTTCGGTTGTTAATCCTTGCGGTTTTAACAAAATCTTATCTGGTATGCCTATTTTTCCCAGATCATGTAAAGGCGCCGCAAACTGAATCTGTGTGACGAAAGATGAAGGAAGACCCATTTGTTCTGCCATTCGTCCTGAAAGCCACCCTACTCTAAAAGTATGCTCATGTGTTTCATCATCTCTGAATTCAGATATTTTATTCATGATGTCCAGCATTTCAAAGCCTATTTGAAAGTTCTTTTCCATTAGCTCTTCGAGATCTTTTTCAGCTATTCTCAATCTACCGTGGAGTCTATTTTGTATGGTGGCTTTATATTGATAAAAATTTGACGCTCTGAGGGCAAGTCTTATCCTTGTTTCCATCATATTGAAGTTGATCGGCTTTAAGAGAAAATCATCTGCGCCAACCTGTGCGGCTCTTTTCACGGTTTCTTTATCTGAAAGGGCTGTCAAGATTACAACAATTGATGGGATTCCTCTTTCTCGAATCTTTTTTGTGGCTTCGATCCCGTCTATTTCTGGCATGGATACATCCATCAAAATAACGTCCGCACTTTCATCTTTTAACTTGGAAAGAGCTTCCAAACCATTTTTAGCTTCGATAACGTCGTAATTTTTGTATCTCAGAAAATCAGCCATCATTTCCCTTGTTGCATCGTCGTCTTCGACGATCATTAAGTGTGCCAAATCAAGTCACCTCCGTCTGTCATAAGCATCATCAAGATAACAAGTCCCCTTCTTCGAGTAGCTACAAATCTGTTCATAAAAATTCTTACAACTTTTAGGTCGTTTGGGACGAGGAGAACAAAGGTATCATGTAAGTCTATAAGTTCCTCCGTTAGATCGGAGAACTTTTTTACGATTATTTCTTTAGTAGAGAAAGAATGCACAATTTCTTCTGCCCGTTTTATGTACCTTGACACACTTTCTTCAAACACCAAGACGATCTTCTCACTCAACAAACTTTTTAGTTCTTTGGCTATTTGATTTATGTCATGTCCCTTTTCCATTACTTTTGCGTCTACATTTTCTTCGGAAAGTCTGGCGCCTGTGTAAATCACAAAGTCTGTATCGGACAATTCTACATCAGAACGCATTTTTTTAATCAGTTCGTTTCCATTCTCATCCGGAAGAGACAGACTCGTTATCACGAGATCAGGTCTGTGCTCAAGCGCTTTCAAATACCCTTCATTTGCAGTTTCAGCCTCGACAACAGCGTGGTTCCTGAGAATAACCTTCAAGAGTTTTCGTGTTTCTTCATCAGGTTCAATGACGAGTACTTCTTTCTTTTCTTTTCTTTCATAAGATACAGGTTTTACAACTCTTGGAATTTTAACGCAAAAAGTTGTTCCCTTTCCCACTTCACTTTCCAATTTTATTTCTCCATGCAAAGCTTCTACGAATTTTTTGACTACAGAGAGCCCCAATCCAGTTCCTTCTCCTTTAGCTCCCGACACAAACGGCTCAAAAATAGTTTCTCTTATGTTAGGTGGTATTCCCTTTCCGGTATCTTTCACTTCTATTACAAGATAATTGCCTTTGAACCCCATATAACCGTTCACGCTTCCGGAATTCGTGTATTTGACAGCGTTGTTCAAGAGATTTGAGATGATGGGAGAAAGTACTTTTGGATCTCCAGAAAAGATCTTTGGTACTTTGAATTCGAAAGAAAAATCCAAGCCTTTTTGACTCGATAAAGCTTTGTACTGATCTATTAATGCTTTGAAGTCCGAAGCTTTGAGTTCCCTCATCTTTACGGTTATGCCTTTTGTTTCAATCTTAGAGAGATCGAGAAGATTGTTGGTAAGAGAAATAGCACTTTCGACGGCAGCCTTTATGGAAGAGAGGGGCTTTCTAAAATCAGATGCGTTTCCAAAGACTCCAAGTTCCATGAGCTGAATATTACCGTATACGACATTAAGAGGAGTTTTGAGCTCGTGTGAAATTGAACGTAGAAAACTCGTTCGATACTCTTCGAGTTCTTTTAATTTGTCATAGAGCTTCTGAAGTTGCTCTTCATGGTAATGTTTTTCGGTTATATCGATGATAATCAGCACACCAATGTACTTTCCATCGTGCTTTATCGTATTGCCAATCACATCCGCAAAGACTATTTTGCCGTCTTTTGTTAAGAATCTCACACCCTGCCATGGTTGATCAAATATCTCACCTTTAATTCTCTTTTCTACGATCTTTATCTCTATTTTCTGATCTTCCTCAGAATAGAGGAGATCCCAGATCCTCATCTTTTTTTCTTTTAGCTCGGATAGTTTGTATCCAAACAGATTTTCAAAAATATCGTTTATGTATATAAAGCCTTGCTGATCGTACATGGCAATGCCAATAGGTGTATGGTTTAACAACACATCGAGAAGTTGAGAATCTTCTTCGAGCTGCTTTTCCAATTGTTTTTCTTTTGTTATGTCTCGAATAACTCCAATATTTTCAAACCAGTTAGGTGCTTTTTGAACAGCACGAAATGTGTCGTTGAGGAAAAGATAGGAACCATCTTTTTTCCGGAATCTGTAGTCGTGTGAGATGAGAGCCCCGTTTTTGATCGAACTCATAATTTTGTAAACCTTATCTTTGTCCTCATCATGCACGTTTTTGAACCAAAAATCGGGTTCCTTTATGGCACTTGCATCCCATCCTGTCCATTTCTCAATATGCTTTTCATTAGAAAGCTGAAGAAAGTAGAGTGCTATTTTGTTTTTTTCTATTACCAACTTCGTCTTGTATAGGAGTATAGGAAGTCCCGCAAAATCTGCAAGTTTCATCTTCTCCCCTCCTATTGCGTGAGTTCTAACTTAGAAGCCAGCCTGATATTGGTGAGTCAAACCATTCTTGCTCGCTCCACGTTAAGATGTTCCTAAAAGTGATACAACTTGATATCTTCTTTTTGCACAAGTTGGCTTTTTTATCCATAAATTATACAACATTAACATATCCAAATTGAACTGAAGATGATCATGAGCCGTTGTAGTCCAGAACGAGGAATTTCAGTACGAGGATTTTTGTCAGCATGTTTTAAAGACTACTTCATTGTCTATACGATGAGGTGGTTTACATACAGGAATATCTATCTTTATCGTGCAGATCAGCTTTTTCAAAAATTTTATCGTAAATATCTTTTCCATAACTCGTTTGCAAAGGTTTGCCTTTAATTATTTTGAAAGTTCGGCTTCCGTCATCCCGCCTCTGAGCACGCAGAAAAATGGCGTTGTTCATCCTTTTCTCGTAAAAGTTATGCGCGAGTTCGTACATGTGCGTGACAAAGAAAACCTCGACATGGTTTTCTATCAGTGCGGAGACTATCTGTCTTGCTATCTCAGCTCCTTCCCTTTCATTTGTGGTGGCAAATGATTCGTTAAATAATATCATGGAATTTGTACTTATCTCGTCCACGATATCGCTCATTCTGTTCAACTCTTCATCGAATTTTCCACTGTTCATTGTCGCGTCTTCTTCGCGTTTGTAGTGTGTAAAAAGGCCGTTACAGATATTGGCAGAAAAAGATTCAGCCGGAACAAACATGCCACATTGCATCATCAACTGGGATAAACCTATACTACGCAAGAAAGTGGACTTTCCTCCCTGATTGGCCCCTGTAATTATGAATAAATCTTTGTCAACGGCGTCAAGATCGTTGCCAACGATTTTTTGATTCATGGTTAAAGCAAGGCAGACATCGTACAACCCTTTGAAAGAAAGTTTACGTTCGCCTTGATCTACAGGCGCCGGAAAAGAAACCGGCTCTCCAATTTTAGAAAGTTGTTCATACAAATTCAAAGTCCCAATGTAAAAGGCAAGTTCGGTTCTCAGAATGTTGAAGAAATTAAGAATGTGATTTGCAGACTGGGCGAGTGCATTTGCAACTAGATTGATCCCTTTGTCCTTTAGCTCCGAAAGTGCCTTTGCACCACTTTCGTCGCGATCGCTTATAGAAAAAATGTACGCCTGCTCTTTTTTTGAAAATATTCGTCCAATCCAGCTTTTTCTTTTGTGATTTGGTTTACGGATTACGTAATTTGTACCTTTATTTCCCTTTCCCAATTCCGCACTGATCAAGATCCCATTACGAAACTCCAGTTCATTCAGATGATTCTCGACAATTTTAAAATATTCGTCGCTTAGTTCCTCCTTCAACATATCAAAAAATCTCTTAAAGCCCTCTGACTCAAACTTATCAGAATATCTATCTGCGATTCTTTTTAATTTTTTAAGTGTGCTAACAAGCAGCTCCATGATTTTTATAGAACTGTTCAGTATCCCAGCCAAGTATTGACTGAAGAAACCAAAATAAGTCTTTTTCTCATCTTCAATCGATTCTAACGCAATGTTATACATGTCTCTCACAACAGAAGGATTTTTCAGACAGTCTCTGAGGATATCTTGACGATACAGTATCGTTTCCATATCATTCAAGCTTGAAAGGACAGCTTCTTTTGCCACACGAAGTAAGAAATCATCACCAAATGCCATAGCGTTGAACAAAGTATTCAACTCAAGATCTTGTGTCAAAGATCGTTCATTCGGTGGTAATTTTTTCTGTAAATCAAAATCATGATCTTTAAACATCAAAAAGACTTTCATTGCTTTATCCTTTCTTTCAAGTAATCATAAGTAAGGCGGTATTTTTTCGCAATGGATATTGCGTATGAAAGACCGTCAGCAGGTTTCCTTAAGATCTTATATGTTCGAAGTACTGGATTTTCTGGAGCCACCGTGCTTACCATACTCACGACTTTTTCGCTTAAAGAAGATAGTTCATCCATGAAGGTCACCAGAACTGTCAATGAATCTAATTGTATTATCTTTTCCATCACTTTTTTGCTCAAAAACAGGGCATCCTTGAGGGTAGTGGATGAAAAAATTTCGTTCATTATGATAATGCTATTTGGTGTTGCCAAATTCAAAATAGCACGAATTCTCACCAGATCATCTTCAAGTTTCCCACGGAGACTATTGATATTTTCTTCTACTTCAAAGTGTGTGAAGAGCTTGTCAAAAAGGAAAAGTTGTGCTTCTTTACCAGGTACAGGACATCCTAAAAGAGCTAAATAATGCAACTGCCCAAAGGTACGTGCAAAAGTTGTTTTTCCGCCCTGATTAGGGCCCGTTACAACGAATATGCGTTCTTTGCCTTTGAGATAAAAATCGTTACATACAACTGATGATCCTTCTTCAGTTATTAATTTATGCGCAAGGGCTAAATCAAATCCCTCGTAATCGTAAACTTCTTTACTTGTGTTTGAGATTTTTGGATAGCAAAACTTTAGTTGCGATCTCTTTAGTATTGCAATATATTCAAGATAGGCAACGTAAAATTGTATTTCTCGATCGAAGTTGGATATCGTTTTGTCCATCTAATTTCTGTTTTGTGTGTAATAGGTGTCGAGATTTAAAAATGTATCTGGATACAATTTGGACACAAGTTCCAATATTTTAGCTTCCACATGGTTCATGTTCATCACTTCGAGGAATTTAATCCTGTAATCCTTTACCGATTCTTGCTTAAATTTTTCAAATATTTTTTGGACTTCTTCACTGTAGTCAATTTCAGATTCATATTTTTGAACTTTAACCCTGTTGTCTTTTATGAATATAGAGTACTTAATAGTGGATAAATCGACTTTGAGTTTCTTGGTCTGCGCAAAGAGTGATTTAAAGCGATCAGAAGTGGTGTAACTTTCCAAATATTCTCGAAAGGCTAAAAAGCCTCGTGACTTTAAATCTAAATGTGATAAATCGTGCGCCAGAGAAACTACCGAATCGCAGTAAATTTCAAGGGCGTCCAAAAACCATCTTTCCTTCTGATGCCGGTAATAAAGTTTGTTACTCTGAGCAATGTCTTTGCGCATCATATGCATCCTATCAGCAAAGATTTCTATATGTTTGAATAGTTCTTCGTTTTCAAGATCCTGCATTATTTCTTGTCGATATTTGATCGCATCTATGTCATTTAATGGAGTGTAAAAAAACGGTTTTAAATCATATTCTTGTTTTTGTGCAGTTATGGCATCTATAATCTGATCAAGGTTTAAGTCAGAGAAAAAATCTGGCATTTCAGTTGTTTCTCTTTTTATCTCATCTTGAATTTTTTCAAACAAGATGCTTTGAAAAACCATAAAGGCACCTCTTTTCACATACAAAAAGCTGATGACACTACATTCCTGTAGAAGCCATCAGCTGTTATCAGCAGTTCTTATTCTACTGGGGAGCTTCATCCCAATATATATTGTACCTCTTCCACAATACTTTTGTTCAAGTTATTGCAATTATAGCATAACTATTGAAGCAGACCTATTTAAAGATCTCCACAACCAGATGTGTGCTTGCAAGTGTTATGATTCCAACAATCTTGCCATCAAAATTCACTTTCTAAGATGTCAACAACTTTCTGAGTGCCACCGAGATTCAACAGTTTTTCGCCAGCTTTCTTCGCGTTATTCCTATATATTGGATTTGCCTCAAATCCCTGAATGATTTGTTCAATCCTTCGAGATGTGAAATCCTCCACTTCAAGTGAAATTCCGGCGTTTAATTTTTTTACAGAAACAGCGTTATATCGGCGCTCAAACACATTGCCCGGACATATAATCTGAGGAACACCGCTAATCAAACCTGTCATTATACTGTTTTGTCCACCATGATTTATAAATGCCACAGCTTTGGGCATAAGATCAACAAAATCGAATCTATGTCCTACGTTAATATTACCTCTCTTGAACGGTTTAGCACCTTTTGTGGCAATATATACCTGAAAGTCTGTTCCAACAAAAGCTTCAGTGAGCACCTTTATGAGCCGTTTTGGAGTAATAGTTCCACTACCCATGTACGCTATGATATTTCTCTTTCGAGTCGATGTCTCTTTTGGCTTCTGTACAGTAACAAAAGGACCCACGTGGATCACTTTCTCATCATCTATAGGCTCTAACTCATATGAGCTGGCTACGATTTTTAAATCTGCCCAATCAAATATATCTAAAGCAGATTCTATTTTGGGTAGGCCATTGCGCCCCAAAAATTCTTTAACTCCTTTACTGTATTCAGGATCGGAGGCATAGGATTTTTGAACTGGAAAACTGTAAGCAGTTATGACTTTTACATTTTCTAACTTTGCTGCAACGATAGCAGCGATACGAAACTCTGCATAAACAACATCTGGTTTAAAGTCTCTTATTGCCTTTTGAAGGCAGTGTACATCTTTTGGAAAGAATTTCTTGTGGATTGCTCCTACAATGTACAAAACTTTTTCGAAACTCGTAACTTTCAATCTTGGCTGAATGCCCAACGCTTGTATACCATGCATGGCTTTAAATATTCTCTTACCAATAAATAGAGGCAAACCAAAAGGTGATGGAATAGGTGCATAGTAATTTTTAACAGCTTTAACAGGACGATAATTCCCATCTTTTGCCGCACAAAAAGCTACCTCATGCCCCCTCTTTTTAATTTCAATGGCCAATGCCTGCGCTCTTGTAATTGGGCCACTCGTCTCTGCCAAAGCGGCCATTGGAGCAATTAATATTTTCATAAAATTCTACCTCCGATGTAGAACAAGTTGAAATCATCACATCTCGTCATATTCTCAGAAGATATCCGTTATTTTTCAGCCATTCTTGACGTCTTTTATAATCAGGCATCAATATCTTGACTTCATCCCAAAAGCTTTTTGAGTGGTTTCTCACTTTAAGATGTGTAAGCTCATGAACCACAACATAATCCACAACAAAAAGTGGAGCCATTATCAATCTCCAGGAAAAATTCAAATTTCCTTTGGATGAGCAAGAACCCCATCTCTTTTCAGCATTTGTTATGGTAATTTTGCTGTACGTAAAATTTCTCTTCTTGGTATAGCATTCAACCCTTTCAGGGATTTTCTCAAGGGCTCTTTTTTTGTACCAATCAATAAAAACTTCTCGCGCTGTTGATAAATAATTTTTAGAAAGAAAGAAACCTTGGTTAAATATCAATGGTTCATTTTGCTCATCTATGATCGTTAATTCGTAATATTGTCCCATATAGAAAATTTTTTCGCCATTTACGAATTCTTTTTTAACAAATTTTGTTTCTCTCGAGAGAACTTCTTTTCTCCTCTTCTCTATCCAGGTTACGTGCTTGGCGACAACTTCCTTTATGATCTGCTCGCTCACTCTAAATGGAGCCTTGACAATCAAAGCGGCATCATCTGTTATTTGAAGAGCAATAGTTTTTCTTTTCATTCTTATGAGTTTGTCTATCTTGATTTTCATCCCACTTGTGCCCCTTCTTTGTTTTATGCTTTCAATTATCTCTATCAGTTGTAAAGTTGACACACAACTTAAGTCAATATTCTTTTATCCAGTTCGCTACATCCTTTACGACCTCTTCATAAACATGAGAAGGCTTTTCGTAATTCAAGGGTGATGGCACCCCTTCAACCGGCGTAAAAATATGACTTAAAGAAGGATACCATTTAAATGTGAAGAGCTTGCTTGAGCCAAAAGCTTTTTTGAATATACTGAAATCTTTCATCGTTACTTGATAATCTTTTCCACCTTGACAGATCAAAACAGGTTTTGAAAGGGTTTTAAGAATTTCCACTGGGGAGTACTTTTCAAGTTCATAGTAGTAAGCTGCAGGAGCTCCCATGACATATTTAGAACTTTTCAATTTATGTGCCTTCAACAATTTGAGTTCTTTTACCATCAGATCTATCTTTTCTTTAGCCGCTTCGTTTTTCGTAAAAGTTGAAAGATATTCAAACTGATCTATGATTAATGTTGCCAATGATCTTTCAGACGCGGCAAGCATTATTATCCCGGCAATCTTCTTGTTTTCTTTTGCTATTTCTGGTGCAAGGTATCCACCAAGGCTATGACCAAGAACAAAAACTTTACTTACAAATGGCTCTTTTAGCATGTAATTTATTGCGTACGATGCATCTTGTAGATAAACATTTTCTACATTCACAGGTGACACTTTTACACCATAGACGTACGTTCTTTTATCGTATCTCAAAACAGCTATTCCCATTGATGAAAGACCGTATGCTAAATCTTTAAATGGTTCATTTGGCCCGATACTCTCGTTCATGTCAGAAGGACCTGAACCAGGGATTAAAACTACAGCAGGAAAAGGCCCTTTTCCTTTAGGAATTGTCAATTCTGCTGGTAACTTCCATTTGTCACCTATTTCCAACTTTTTCACGCTAAATTTGTTCAAGTCCACATAAGATGGGATCGAATATTTAGGAGCCTTGCCTGGTGCTATCCACAAACCAGCAATTTTAAGTTTGCTATCAAGAACAACTTTTATGTTTAAGTATGCCTTTTCAAATTTTGTATTCACGACAACAATCACATACTCTCCACTTTTGGCTGCTTCAAGATTCGCAATGAATTCATACTTCCCAGACTGTGCCTGAAGGCTTTCCCAGATAGCGCTTAATTTTGAAAGGGGTAAAGCAGCAGACATTTTTGGAGTGAGCATTTCCTCGGCGGAGTTAAAGTTGCCGCTTGCAAGATATTCAACAAAAGTACGGGCTGTTTTGATCTGGACTTCCGGAAAAAGCTGTGTTGCGAACAAAGTAAGTGACAACAAAATAATTATTAACACGGTTAAAAAACTCAATTTTCTCTCCATTTTTATTCCCTCCTTCGTGTGTATAGTAGGCAGCTAAGAAACTGTATTGATCCTCATTTAGCAAATATCCATACTTCTAAACTGTAAGTATCCAAGCGTAAATATCACTGCACATATTAAAAGCACGATGATTGTTGGGAAAATCCCTATGGTTGGATTTTTCAAAACCGTTTTTCCACCCATATATCCAAAGAGATCGAGAAATTTTGTCTGTTTGAAAAAGCCAGAGATCCCCAATCCTATGTATATTGCTATATCAAGAAGAAAAGGTTTAACCTGACTTTTAAACAGCAGCGATGTGTAAGCTCCTATTTGGTAAAGCAAGAGCGTTCCGACCATGATTCTGAATGTCCAAGCAAATGCCATTGTAGACGGAAGAGCATACCCCATGATATTAGCTGTCAAGATGTAAGCGATTCCTCCTCCAAATATGGTGATCAATACGGCAACATAACCGATTAAGACTTTTGTTGAGTATATTTCCCATCGACCCATCCTTCCAATTAGAAGGTAAATCGTCCGTTTTTCCCTCTCTTTTGAAAAGAGCGGGAAACTTAATACAATTGCAGCCAGTGCTGCTATTTGCATGTACGTTTTTCCAAACCATTGAGAATAGGAATAATACGAAAAGTCGTTTGCGATCCGCGATATCTCAGATGCTAAAGTTTTTCCCAACGATGAATTTTTCAACGACTCCTGAACCTGGGGTAAACCAAGAGCACTAACAACGGTACTTTTAATCATAACCGTCACGATAGCCAATCCTGCAAGAATAGCCAACATGATCACAGTTCTCATCTGTATGGCTTTTATTTCTTTGTAGGATTTCATTTTTCTCCCCCCTTGATCATTTCCAGAAATGATTCGGAAAGATTGAGTTTGTTGCTTTCTTTTAATTTATCTAACGTACCGTTATACAAAATTTTTCCCTCTTTTAGAATGATGAGTTCATCACAAACCTCTTCTACTTCTGATAATATGTGGGAAGAATAAACAACGGTTTTCCCAACGATGGCATTTTCCCTTACTATGTCAAGTACTTCTTTTCTGATAATTGGATCAAGTCCCCAGGTGGGTTCATCCAAAACGTAGAGTTTAACATCTTGGGCAAATGCCAGAGCCACGTAAAGTTTTGTTCTATTTCCTTGGGAAAGTTCTCCAATTTTTCTTTTCATGGTTAAGTTTAATCTTTTTGAGAGGATTTCAAATTTCTTGGGCGAGAAATTCGGTGCAAACGACGCGAAAATTTTCACCATTTCAGGGATTTTTACCCATTCATACAGAGATTTCTCTTCTGGTACGAATGAAACTTTTTTTACACCATTTGGAAATGGAATTTTCCCTAAAGTAAGGACTTCTCCGGATGTAGGTTTTATCGCGCCAAGTATAGACTTGAGTGTTGTTGTTTTGCCAGCACCATTCGGCCCAAGTATTGCAAAAATGCTTCCTTCTGTCACGTTGAAACTTATGCCTTTTAGTGCTTCAACTCCATTTTTGTAAGTTTTTGAGAGATCTTTAACTTCTATTACGCTCATTCTCAAACACTCCTTCCATAATAGCTGAGAACCTCTTGTTTATCTCTTCTTCTGAAAGTGCAAATCTTTTCATTTTAAGGATGATTCTCCTCATTGCATCATCTAAATCCATTAATCTTTTTTCTATAGAAGAGGGTGGGGGCTTAGCAACGTAATAACCGATGCCTGGTTTGGAGTCAACGTAACCTTCAGACTGGAGAATGAAAAAAACTTTTGCTATCGTGTTTGGATTAACACCCAAATTTATCGCCAATTTTCGAACAGATGGCAATGCCTCTCCTTCTATTAGTTCATTAGCTAATATCATATCCTTAATCGCAACTACTATTTGTTTGTAAACTGGAATATCTGAGTGATGATCCACCTTGATTTTCATTTTTCCTCCTGTACTACTGTGCTAATACAACGTTCATTATGTCATAAAAATTTTTAGATGTCAAGTTGAACGAAATATCAAGATTCGTAGTTAAAGAAGATTTCTGGCAAGAAATGAAGAAAAATGAATTTAAAAGTTAATTGGGACTCTCACGCCCTTTTGAAGTATAATATGCACAACAGGTGATAGTATGTGTAGAATGATTGCAATTATATCGCGAAATCCCGTAGATGTTGCCCCTTACTTTGAGGCTCTAAAAGAGCAAGCTTTGCATGGTAAAAATTCTCCACATGGTGATGGATGGGGAATTGCTCTTTACAATGGTAAAGATTTTATGTTGAAGAAAAGCAAAGAATTTGTATGGAATGCCCCAAAATTCAGTGCAAAAGCGTATATGGCTATACTTCATGCCAGAAAATCCAGTTTCTCTGATGCCTCTGTTTTTTTCTCACATCCTTTTGTTAATGATCTTCGTGGGAAAATATGGTCTTTTGCTCACAATGGCGTTATCAAAGGACTATCATCTCTTTCTGTTGATGAAATAGATACGCAAATTTACAATAGGATCTTTGTTAATGAGCTTAAAGAGTACGATCCTGTTGAATCTATGAAGCGGACTGTAAAAAAAATTAAATCTGGTGGATTCGAATATACATCGTTGAACACATTTGTGGCAAATGGTTCTCAGCTCTACGCTTTTAGGATCACAGAAAAAGACGAAGATAACTACCACACGATATTTTACAAAGGTGATTCTAATATGTTCTTGTTCTCCACAGAACGATTTGGAAACGGGTGGAGTGAACTGAAGAATGGAGAATACGCCTTTGCGGACAGAACAAATAGTAAAGTGAAAGTCAAAATTGGAAAAATTTGATATGCTTTTGAATTGAAAATTCTGGAGGTGCTGTTATGAGAAAAATTTTACCTTTTTTTGTTATATTCGTTTTGCTCGTTTCTTTCATATTTGCCTATTCACTTGATAAAATTTTGCTTAAGAACTTTAACACTGTTATGTTATTGGCAAAGTATGAGAACAAAAGTGCGATTGTAGTTTTTTCGGATCCCAACTGCGTGTATTGTCAAAAGCTTAAAAGTGAAACTCTTATGGACAAGACTGTTCAGCAATTGCTCGCCAACAATTTCATAATTGGTGAGATATATCCAACTGATGAGAAAGCAAATTTTAACGGTAAGATCTATTCTTACAGAGAGCTTTTTTCTGGATTTGGGGTTCGTGGAACACCAACTTTGGTGTTTTTTCAGTCAAATGGCAAACCCATAACTTTTTTGCCTGGCTATGTAGGTCCGTCTGATTTTCAAACGATTTTAAGATATATAGCAAAAAAAGAGTATATGCGCAATGTCAAGTTCGAAAATTTTGCACGAACACACGACACTTTTATGGGAACGCCAACAACGTTAAAAATATCTCCCAAAATAGAGAAATATATTTTGACCCATGATCCAATGGCGATCAAGATAGAGAAAGCACCAAGTAAAGGCTCTGATCGTTATGCTAAATACCTTGTAGAAGGCAAAAACGCTGAGTCCATCGCGAATAATATGATGAAGTCCGGGTTTTACAATGTTTTTGTCGTGAGATGAAAAAATTTGACAGGATATGTCAAACCCGATCTTGACGAGTTGAAAGTGAAAGACTTGAAGTTGTATAATGCGTACTATTGTGGTATATGTACAGCTTTATCTAAAAAGTATGGCCCACTTTCCCGAGTGCTTTTAAGCTACGATGCAACATTTATTGCCATCCTTCTTGATGCTTTTTCAGACGAGGAGAGAATTTTTGGCAAATCGCACTGCCCACTTCCCCCTTTTCAAAAGAAACGCGTTGTGGTAGAAAATCATTCTGTTAGTTTTGGAGTTGAGATTTCACGCCTGAGCACACGTCTGAAGATGGATGATATCACACGTGATTCAAAGTTTTTCAAGCGCATACTTGCATATTTAGCCATACCTATTTTGGGGAGAGTGGACATTTCTCTCATGGAATCTGTAAAACCCATGATTAACAAGATGATCTTCTTTGAATTGGCAAAATCTCCGAATCCTGATGAGATCTCTGACGTATTCGGAGAAATCATGAGAACTATGGCAAAAACAATAGACAAGATACAACCTGCAGAGCTTTTTCTTTACTTAATAGGCAAATGGGTTTATCTCATAGATGCTCTTGATGACATTTCGAATGATATCAAAAGAAAGGTATATAATCCGTATTTTTTAAAATATGAAAAGTTTTTTTCAGAAGATGGTTTGGAAAAGTTCATCGCGTTTGTTAAAAAAAACGAAGAACCTTCTATGAGATTTCTTATATCCAGGGTTCAGGAAGAATTTTCGAGTATTGAGAGTGAAATGACAAAAAATTCTCAACTGATTAAAAATGTGGTATTCTATGGGATGCCTAAGATTACTTCGAAGATCCTGAAGTGTTCATGATCAAAAAGAGAGGAGCGAAGTTGCCCTTTCGCAACGAATTTTATGAGAGATCCTTATGAGATTCTTGGCGTTAGAAAAGATGCAAGCAAGGATGAGATCCGTGCTGCTTACAGAGATCTGGTAAAGCGTTATCACCCAGACAAATTTCAATCAAACCCAGATATGCTCAAGCTGGCAGAAGAGAAAATGAAAGAGGTGAATGAAGCCTACAATTACTTGATAAATCATGCTGATGAAGGCATCTCGTACAGCACCGATGATGCAAGTATTTATGCACAGGTTAGGCAGAAAATCCAAAGTGGCGCACTTTATGAGGCAGAAGATTTGTTGATAAAGATATTGGACAAATCCAACCCAGAGTGGTATTTCTTGAACGGAATTATTTACGCTCAACGTGGATGGTATAACAAAGCTCATGAGTACATAAAGCATGCGCACGAAATGCGTCCAGACAACCAAGAGTATGCGCAAGCTTACAAGACGGTGGAAAGAGCTTCAAAATCGTATGGCCCAGTCTACACTGGTGGCCAAATGGATGAAGGCACAGCATGTTTAAGCTGTTGTGCAACTCTTGCATGTGCAGATCTATGTTGTAATTGCATGGGTGGTGGATGTTAAAAGTTGAAAACGAGATCCATGGCTTTTGGAGCCATGTACTCTGCTTTTTCCGTTTTGTTGTTGATTTTATCGGTGACATTTGGGGATGATATGTTTCTTCTCATGCTTTCCTCAATCCCAATAGCTTTTGTAACGGATTATTTAGGACGCAAAACGGGGCTTGTTTCTTATTTCACGGTTTTAGCGTTGTCATTTGCTTTCTTTGCTATTAGGCCTTCGATTATAGGTTTTGCGGTGATCTTTGGGCCGTATACTCTGATAAGAACGTTCGTTTCAAAAAATCTTCTTTCTCGTGTTATTGTGAGATGGTTAATACTTGTTGCTCTTTCTTTTTTGTTTTATGAGATATTAAAGGTTGTTGTTGAAATTCATGAGAACTATTTGGAATTGGCAACAATAGTTCTTACAGTAATTGCTCTGTTTCTTTACGAAAGGCTCGTTGAGTTTTCTCTGCGATGGCACAGAAGATTGATTAAGAGGCTTTCAGGTACGGAACGATAAACACGTCCCAATAATCTTTTAGCAAAATCGCGATCGGAACTGCTACAAAAGCACCAATTGGACCTATGATTTGAGTAAAAGCTATTATGGCAATTACCATCCAGAAAGGATTCAATTTTGATTGGTTTTGGACCGCTTTTAAGAAGATCACAAAGGCCGCGGAATGTACGGCAATTAAAACGATCCAAAACCATATAAAAACGGTTATTCCTTTCATAAGAGCAGCAATTGCAAGTGGAATGAGTTCAAGAAGTACACCTACAATCGGTATATAGTTCGTTATAAAGACCCAACTGCTAAGCAAAATACCAGAGCTAATTCCTGTCACGGTTAAAAAGACACCCATTGCTATGGCCGTAAATAGTGCTGCTATTGTCACCCCTACAATATAGCTTTGCATATGATGATACGATCTTTTCAAAAAAATCTCGACAGGTTTGGATGAACTCAGCGGGAAAAAATAGATGGTAGAGATCTTTTTGAAGTGCTCAAGATAGTACGAAACGTATACACTTCCTATAATAGAAAAGAAAAGAGTTGCCATCATTGATGGAGTAGCTGCGGCTAATTTTGTTATTGCACCAGATATCCAATTTGTAATGGTTGGCTTTACGGTATTCATTATATTGTTTATGACATCCTTAGAAGTTGGGGAAATTTTGAAATATGAAAGTTTCTCCCACTCTTTGTTTTTAAGAAAGTTCTCCATAAAGTTCAGAAAGTATTTTCCTTGTTGGTAAATAACCGGGATCAAAAAGCCGATAACTATGGCAACGAATCCATAAAAAATGATCAGTGAGATTGTGACACTAAGGAATCTCTTTCCTGTAAGTTTGGTAAGGAAGTTTGATACTGGCTCAAGCATGATAGCAACAAAGAAGGAAAGCACGGAGACCTCGAAAACGTGAGGTAGTACTCTTCCGGTTAGTAAAAAAAGTACTATATAAACAAATACGATGATCGTAGATTTTCGTCTTGCATTCAAAATGTTTTCCTCCCCACAAACGATAAAGCGGTCTTCATCAATTATTTACGATTATACCATTTCGATTCATATGAAAATGCTTAGATTGATGCCAAAAATGATAATATTGTTTTTGAGTAATTGTTGCTTCAGGAGAGGTGCGCGTTGTTGAAAAAAGACAAGATGTTCTACAAATTTTCCCTTTACGGATTTCTCAAAAATCTTAGATTCTTCGATCCTTTTATGGTGCTTTTTTTTAGAGAAGTGGGATTGTCCTTTTTCGAGATTGGTTCGCTTTTTGCTATACGTGATCTTTCAACGAATTTTCTCGAGATTCCCACGGGTATTTACGCTGATGCTTTTGGAAGAAGAAGAAGCATGATAATGGCTTTTGTTTCTTACGTCATATCATTTGGGATCTTCTACTTTTTTTCTTCTTTTGCTATGTATGCTTTAGCCATGATTCTATTTGCTTTTGGGGATGCATTCAGATCAGGCACTCACAAGGCACTTATACTTGAATATCTCAAGATAAATCATATGGAAGATATAAAAGTTGAGTACTATGGTCACACGCGTGCAGCTTCGCAGTTAGGTTCTGCTGTGAGCTCCTTGATAGCTGCAGCACTCGTTTTTTACAGTGGTAGCTATCGATACATATTTATAGCATCGGTTATTCCATACGTTTTAGATTTGATTAATTTGGCCACTTATCCTAAAGAGCTCGATGGTGAACTTTTGAAGATTCAAAAAGGTGCCATTTTGAATCAAGTTAAAGCTACTCTTAAGGGATTTTGGGGAATTTTTGGTAGTCGCGATGCGATGAAAGCTATATTAAACAGCGCGGTTTTTTCCTCGTTCTTTAAAGTTACCAAAGAATACTTACAGCCGATCGTTAAAACTTTTGCTCTCTCAATTCCGGTTTTTGTTGCAATGAATAGCGCAAAACGCTCTTCAGTTATCATTGGTGTTGTTTATTTCAGCATATACCTTTTGACGAGCTATGCCTCGAGAAATGCCAGCAAGTTCAGCAAGAAATTCAGAGATCTTCCAATGGCTATAAATTTGACCTTTCTCGTTGGAGCGGTATTTCTGACCTTATCTGGCATCTCAACACATTATAATATGCAGCTGTTGTCAATACTGTTGTTTTTAATACTCTATGTTTTGCAAAATCTAAGACGCCCTATGAATGTGTCTTTTATAAGTGACAAGATATCACACAAAATGATGGCCTCCGGACTCTCAGTTGAGTCTCAACTTACGACTATCTCCATGGCAATAATGGCACCAGTTATGGGGATGCTTGCAGATTTGCTCGGTGTGGGTATGGCCCTTTTGATCATAGGAACTGTTATGTTTCCCCTTACTTTTGTCTTAAAGGTGAAAAATGCCTATTAGATGCAATTTATCCCTTTTTAATTATGGTAAAATCTTGTTGGAGGTGTAACTTTTGAGAATAGGTGTGATAGGTTATTCTGGTGATATCAACAAGCCACCAGTAAAACCGTTGGTTGAGTTGTGTGAAACTCTCGGAGAAGAGATCGCAAGACGTGGACATGTGTTGGTAAATGGTGGTAGAGATGGAGTTATGGAAGCGGTGTCAAAAGGAGCAATGAATTTTGGCGGCATCGTTGTTGGTATACTTCCAAAATCAGATTTCGGAAATGATTACCTCACAGTGGCCATAGATACAGGAATGGATTTTTCTATGAGATCTATTCTCATGATGTACAATGTAGATGTGGTAATAAGTATAGGTGGAAAAGTTGGCACTGCTCTTGAACTGTTCGCAGCGTACGCTCACTCCAAATCAGCTATTTTGTTGAGAGGAACTGGCGGATGGACGGATAGAATAGCCAGCATATTGTTGGATGGGAAGTACATTGATGATCGAAAATTAGCCGAGGTAAAGAGTGCTTGGAGTGTACAAGAAGCATTAGAAATGGTTGAAGCATTGGGGGCAACAAGATGACAGTGAGAGTAAGGTTTGCTCCAAGTCCTACGGGATATTTGCACGTTGGAGGAGCACGCACAGCTTTATTTGATTGGCTATTTGCAAAAAAAAATGGTGGGAAATTTATTTTGAGGATTGAAGACACAGATATCCAACGTTCCACCCGAGAGTCTGAGGAATCTATAATGCAAGACCTCAAATGGTGTGGATTGTATTGGGATGAAGGTCCTGATGTGGGAGGAATTTTTGGACCTTACAGACAAAGTGAACGCGTCAGTGCCGGGATTTATGAAGAATATGCGAATCAGCTTTTAGAGGCAGGAATGGCTTACTATGCAATTTATGAGTTAGAAGACACTAAGAGAATCCTAAAAAGAACCACTTCAGAAAAAGAGGCAAATAAGTATCGCCAAAAAGGGCATAGTATAACCGTGAATTTTAAAACACCGAACGGGAAAACGGTTTTTGACGACATAGCAAAAGGGAAAATGGAATTTGATAATTCCACATTTGAGGATCTTGTAATCGTAAAATCCAATGGGTACCCCACTTACAATTTCGCCGTCGTAGTTGACGATCATCTTATGAAAATTTCTCACGTAGTTCGCGGTGAGGATCATCTTACAAATACGCCAAAGCAGATAATGCTCTATGAAGCGCTCGGATGGGAGAAACCCAAGTTTATGCACATTCCATTGATACTCGGCCCTGATAAAACACCTTTGAGTAAAAGACATGGAGGAACGTCTGTGGATTATTTCAGATCATACGGGATTATCGACAAGGCATTCGTGAATTACCTTGCCTTACTTGGCTGGGGCGTCGAAAATGAGATTTTCGATCCTTTCAAGAAGATAGAATCTTTTGATTTGCACAGACTCTCGTCAAAACCGGTGATTTTTGATTATGCAAAGTTAGAATGGATAAATGGCCAGCATATGAGAAGCATGCCAGTTGAAGAACTCATCGAAAAGTTTAAATCGTGGTTGGAGGGGAACTATTCAAAGGGACTCGGATGGTTTGAAAACATCGAGTATGCTGAAAAGGTAATGGAAATATGCCGTCAAAAAGTCAATAATTTAAAAGCATTGAAGGATTTTGTGGAACCATTTTTTGTTGAGAGACCGATACCAACTCAAGATGCCAAAAAAATATTAGATTTGCCTTACGTGCAATCTTATCTTTTATCAGCACTTGGCGCGATCAAAATGTTGAATAACTGGAACGTTAAAAACGTGGAAAGGGTTATAAGAACTGTTGCCGCCTCTGAGAATATTTCAAAGAAAAAATTCTTTCAACTTCTTCGTGTCGCGTTATTGGGGCAAACTGTTACACCTGGTTTGTTTGAAAGCATTTACGTTCTCGGAAAAGAGAGGTCTCTTACCAGAATTCAATATGTTCTGAATGATATAAGCAAATAGGAACAAACCGTGTTTATTTGTCAAATATAGATTAGGAGTCAAATTTGTGAAAAAGACCGATAAAGTTTATGAGATATCTTACAATTCAAAGGAATCAATCGATCTTTTGAAAGAGCTTGATGATGAGCAACGTGCCGCCGTTCTTGAAGAGAAAGGTATTTCTCTCATCATTGCAGGGCCGGGTTCAGGTAAAACTAAAACGATAACTTATAAGATAGCATATCTCGTGTCAAGGAGGGTAAAACCCCACGAGATATTGCTTGTAACTTTTACGCGCGCTGCTGCTCGTGAGATGATTCATAGAGCTCAACAAGTTTCACGGAGTAAGCTTGATGGCATGCTCGCTGGCACGTTTCATCATGTGTGTAATTATTTGCTTCGAAAATATGCGCATGTTCTCAAACTTGATTCGAACTTCTCGATCCTTGACGAGGAAGACGCAAAAACTTTGGTAAAACATGCAAGAGGCTTGGTGGTATCTAAAGAGGAAAAATTTCCATCACCTTCTTTGATACGTAAATTGATTTCTCTAAGTGCTAATTTGGGCAAACCCATGGAAGATGTCATCGAGGAAAGATTTCCGTATTTGTATCCGGTTACGGATAGGCTCAAAGAAGTGAAAGAAAAATATGAAAGATTGAAAATTGAGCAGTTGTCTCTCGATTATGATGATCTTTTGAACTATACAAATGACCTTCTCAATGTAGAGGAAGTGAGAATAAAAGAAGCTTCGCGTTTCAAATGGGTTCTTGTCGACGAATTTCAAGATACGAACAAAATTCAATGTGACATTGTGAAAAAACTTTCATCTGTGCATCACAACTTGATGGTCGTGGGAGATGATGCTCAGAGTATTTATTCTTTTAGAGGCGCAAGATATGAGAACATATTTGACATCTCGAAAGAGAAAGGTGTGAAGGTTCACAAAATTCAAACAAACTATCGTAGTTCTCCCGAGATCGTTTCACTGATAAACAGTGTGATACCAAACAACGTTTTCAAAAAGAAGTTAAAATCTGTAAGACCTGCTTCAACGAGACCAGTTGTCATAAGCACATGGGATTCTTTCGAGGAATCGGAATTTGTATCAAGTAGAATCATGGAACTTGTCAACGAAGGGGTTCCCGAAGAAGAGATTGCTGTGCTGTACAGAGCTCATGCTCATTCTATGGATCTTCAATTGGAACTCTCTAAATCGAATATCCCATTCATAGTCAAATCGGGAGTGAAGTTTACCGAATCGAGACATGTGAAAGATCTGCTTTCCTTTTTAAGAGTTCTAAACAATCCTCGTGACACTTTATCTTGGATTCGTCTTCTTCAACTTTTTACCGGCATAGGGCGAAAGGGAGCTAATATAGTGGTGAATGCGCTCCAAAATGAGACGGATCCCATTTCTTTGATAAAAGGCATTTCGAAATTTGGAAGGAAATATGAGATTGTTGGAGATATATTTAAAGAATTGTCTGGAGAACAATCTCCATCGGAAGTTTTGGAAAAAGTCTACAAATCTTTTTACTCAGATTATCTTGCCATGACCTTTAATGATTTTCATGACAGACAACTGGACATAGAAAGATTGATTGAAATTGCAGGAAGGTACGAAAACCAGATTGCTTTTTTGTCTGATCTGGCTGTAACAGAGGATATGGATTTGAAAAGAGAAGAGTATCAGAAAGAGGGGAAAGTAACACTTACCACAGTTCACCAGGCCAAGGGATTAGAATGGGATATTGTGTTTGTGTTGGCTATTAATCCAGGTGATTTCCCATCGATTATGGCCTTGAAAGTTGGAAATTTTGAAGAAGAGCAGCGTATTTTCTACGTTGCCATAACAAGGGCACGAAAGCAGCTTTATTTGTGCAGGCAGATGGGAGGATCGAGAAATCTCGTTTATGGCAACAAGATGGCTATAAATGGAAGTGAATACGATTTGATAGATATGATACCTCCTTCCCTGTATGAACATTGGAGCGTGAAATGATTGGGGTGGTAGAATGTCGATCGTTGTATTTGAAGACTTGTCAAAAGGCAAGGAAATGTTACGAAAATTCCCGCTTTGCACATGTCTTCCAAGAATGAAAGGATTCGAATCAAAAGGCAACAAAGTAAAAATCGTGTTTTCAGATGCAAGGTTTCATAGCGATCATATGAATGAGCAAGAATTCATTGATCTGGTGAAAGCTATATACAACTGTGCTCTAAATGGTGTGCCTATTGGACCGGTATCGAAAAAATCAGTTTTTGTAGAAGGAAATAAAACGGTTATACTTCCTAACTTTTCTGCATGTCCATGGATCGTAAGCGGACGGATTGTGAACCCACGTTCGTTCTTTGTAACCATTCAAACGCTTGCGGATACGTTCAAGAATTCTGGTGGAGTCATTTCAAAAATCTCACGCGAGAAAATTCCAGCAATTCTTGAATTGATGAACGAACTTGATCTTGAAGTTCGATCGGACTCCCTTTTTCTACCATCCCTGGGCGTTTGGCGTCATCCAAAATTGATGGAGGAGATAAAAAGCCTCACAGGTCAGGCCTATTTGCCAGTAAGAGGTGCTCAGATACTTTTACCATTTCTTTCAAAAATAGGTAAGGTTTTTTCCTCAATGGCTGATGTAACAAAAGAAGTTCTTGCCGGAGAAAAATGGCGTGCCATTTTTTCTGATGCTAAAACTCTGTCTGATATAGATCCGACAGCTATTGCATTTTTGATGCCGTTAAATGATCGAGATTTTTACATTTTTAGCTCAGCTGAATCTGTAGAAATGCACACCATGGTACGTGCACTTGCCAAATTCAACCCCAATTCCAAGATTATGGAGATTCACGATCCACTTTTCAAACCAGGACCAGGCAGAAAGATAGAACCTCCAACGATCTCTTCAGAAGAAATAGATTGGCTTCTTAAAACCTTTTTTGGTGCTCCCACTGTGCTTGAATGTGATAAAAGTTCCTTATTTGATCGTAGCGGTGGGGAGTTGTTTGCCATTTCAGATCTTATTTCTCATGGAAAGTGGTGGGTAAGAGATGGAATGTGGCATGTTGAACCCGGAAAACAAAGAGAATTGAGTGCTGCTGAGATTTTAGTTCGATCGCATAAATTTGCGGAAAATGGGGAAAAACCGAATTTGGGAATCGAACTTGTAGATTTAGCTCAGAAAATTAGGGGAAAAGATCTTGAAGCATTTGAATCACTGCGCGCTTTTTTTCATAAAGTACTTGGTGATTATGACGAAATGAAAAACGATCTTGAAAGAGCTTCTAAATTTGGAAACAGGATGTTTAGGAATGCATATTTTTCTGTTGTTTTGTCCATGAATGGTATGAAATATTCACTTCTCACCGGGAAAGCACCCAAGTTGGTTAGAATAGTTAGAACTTACGCCAAACTTGTTTCGAGGGGCGCAGGCATATCGGATATTTATAAAGAAGTTATTACCCCTCTTGAAGAATTGAAAGATCGAATGGCACGTAGAGTAGAAGTGATGGCACGTAATTACATTGGAATAAAACTCATGAATTCTGGAAAAAATGAAGAAGCATTGAACGAGCTTGAAACTGCATTGGCCATGGCTAAAGAGTACGATTTCCGAGATCTCGCACCGTTGGTAGGGATAAATATCGGGTATGCCGTATTTCCCAAACCTTCATATTCTACCTACAATAGAATTCTCCATGCACTGAGAGAATCTATTGTTGAAGGATTGTGGAAAGCTGCAGGTTTGGCGCAATTGCTCTTAGCTTCTAATCTGATTGAGATGGGGGAATTTCAACGTGCAAAGCTTTTTTTGAAAAATTCTCAGAAGGCTTATCCTCAACTTAAACCGGAAATCGACAATCTCTTTGCGAGAATGAAAGTTGAGAACATGGAATTTGAAGGAATCGATCGTGTCGAAGATGACAATAAGCGAAATCGCTTGAAACTTATGGCTGCTTTGTATAGAGACAACGAAGAACAGGCCCTTGAAATATTGAAATCCATGAAGACACCTGAAAGCGAAAAACTGCTTTCAATAGCTTCCGGTAGAGTGGATTTCGATGATATTGAACCATCAAATTATCTTGCTACTTATTTTGTGGCGAAAGAGGTTTCGAACCGTGCCATAAAAACTCTAAAACGGATGGGAAGGTATTTCTACACAAATGCCATTAATATTGGAAAGATTTTCTATGAAGAACAGCTTTCTAAAGCTTATCAACGTAGAGGCTTTCTGAAGGTAGCAACTCATCATATGAAACTTGCCATGCTAGCGGCAAGACAGTCCGGACTAAAGAGAAGAGCCGAATGGCTCTCACGAAAAGTAAAAAAATCGAATTTGACTGATGACTCATACGAATTGGTAGGATCCATTCTACTCTTTCAAGAGTTTAAAACATCTGATGAGATTTTAAAATCTCTTGGAGTAACCGCCTCTAAGCTTCTCAACAGAGATGTGATTTGTGAACTTAACGGAGTGGAAAAAATAAGAATTCGCGCTAAAGCTAACGGCATAGCTTTTAGCACTGAAGAGAACATCGATCTTGACTTTGCATGGGCTTTTGGACAAAGGCGTTTCGTTTATTCTTTTTCAATCGACGGTGGAGTAATTTATTTGAGCTTTGACACCACAGATCTATCTATGGATGAAGCGTTGTTCGTATTGGATCAGATTATCCCGGTCTATGCACTTCACATTGAGAAAAGTACAGCCGCTAAAATGTCAAGTTTTGATTCTCTTACAGGGCTTTATTCAAGAAGATATATATTGGAAAGGCTCGATGAAGAGGTGGAAAGATCCAGAAGATATGGTGAGACTTTAAGTGTGGCCATGATAGACATAGATGACTTCAAAAGAGTGAATGATGAGTATGGGCACGATGTTGGAGATGAAGTTCTTAGACATGTGTCAGAGCAGATGCGTGATGCCGTTAGAAGTATAGATGTAGTCGGACGATACGGTGGAGAAGAGTTTCTCATTCTTTTTCCACATACCCCTGCTTATCGAGCGATTGGCAGTTGTGAGAGAATAAGGAAATCCATTGAAACAACAAGGCTGACAACTCTAAAATTGACTGTTTCGATCGGGCTGGCAGATTCTTTGGAATGCGTCTCGAATGCAAAAAATCTTATAAAATGCGCTGATATTGCACTTTATATTGCGAAAGAGCGTGGAAAAAACCGAGTAGTCGAATATTCTGAATTGGAGGTAAAAAAATGGGTCACTTCGTGATCGATCATCCATTAGTTTTGCACAAACTCACTATATTGAGAAATAATTCTACAGGGCCAAAGGAATTTAGAGAACTCGTGCGAGAGATCACAATGCTCATGACTTATGAGGCAACGCGACACATAAAAACGCGTCGCAAGATGGTCGAAACTCCTCTCGAAAAATGCTCTGGGTATGAGATAAATGACAAAAATATAGTAGTTGTTCCGATATTAAGGGCAGGTCTTGGAATGCTGGAGGGATTTCTTCAACTTCTGCCCAACGCATCGGTAGGTTATGTTGGATTGTACCGCGATGAGAGCACAAAAAAACCGGTTGAATACTATGCTAAGTTTCCAAAGTTCTTTGATGATACGGAAATTTTCGTGCTTGATCCAATGCTTGCTACAGGTGAATCAGCTTCTAAAGCTATAGAGATGGTAGAAAAGCTTGGTGGAAAGCACATAACCATGCTATCCATAATAGCTGCTCCAGAGGGAATAAATGTCTTGGAATCAGCACACTCGGCTCTTAAAATATATACATGTTCGGTGGATAGGCAATTGAATGACGATGCTTACATACTTCCTGGCTTGGGAGATGCTGGAGACAGATTGTATAGAACAAGATAGCTGAATAATTTAGAAGTGTTTGAGGTTAATGTTTCACCATTATTCCACCGCCAAGGAGAAATTCTCCCTTGTAAAAGGCAGCGATCTGACCCGGGGCTGGAATAACAGGTTCAAAGAAATGTACCTCAGTTGGATCGCCAAAATTCACACGGCACGGAATGGCTTTGGCTGTACTTCGAACTTTGCATTCACATTCAATTTTGCTTGGTAAATCTTCTAAAAGGTTTACTTTACGAACAAAAACTCTATCTTTGAAAAGTTCTTCGCGTTCTCCAACGATCACCGCGTTTTTTGTTGGATCAATGTCTACAACATACACTCTATGTCCAGCTGCTAACCCCAGTCCTTTACGTTGACCTATGGCATAAAGCTGATATCCAGAATGTTCTCCGATCACTTCCCCATTTGTGGTGATTATCGGGCCAGGAGATAATTCAACGTGTTGCGAATTGAAAAATTTTTTCAAATCTCCATCTGGTATGAAGCACACATCCTGACTATCAGGTTTTGAG
>Ga0256840_1000671_pt1 | contig 34472 bp, 34 predicted proteins | sample 355202metaG_FD_185969 | JGI IMG/M metagenome (GOLD analysis project Ga0256840, IMG submission 185969) | Hydrothermal vent microbial communities from Mid Atlantic Ridge, Atlantic Ocean - 355-202 | ecosystem: Environmental > Aquatic > Marine > Hydrothermal vents | place: Atlantic Ocean: Mid...
TAGCTATAAAAGAGATTTTAGATGTTGTAGAGTATGGAACTTTGGCACTTTGTAGTGAAGATAAACCATATAGTTTACCTATAAATTTTGTAGAAGTAGATGGAAGTATATATTTTCATGGCTCTAAAAAAGGCAGAAAGATAGACACCATAAAAGCAAATCAATTTGCATCTTTTAGTGCTGTTGAGCCTTACTCCATCATAGATTCAGATTTTAGTTCAAACTCAGAGTTAGCTTGTCCTGCTACTCACTTTTTTAAATCTGTTGTAGTTGATGGCAAGATAGAGATTGTTGAGGAATATGATGAAAAAGTATTGATGTTATCATCTTTGATGAGAAAACTCCAACCAAAAGGCGGGTATAAGCCACTTAGTCAAGAAGTTTACAAAAAAGCTATAAATGCAACACTTATATATAAACTTATTCCAGACAGTATGAGCTTAAAGCTAAAATTTGGACAAAAATTGACCCAAGAGAGGTTTGATATGATTATAAAAAATCTTGAAAAAAGAGGTAGCAAAAAAGATATGGAAACGATTGAGCTTATTAAGAAATATTATGCCGTATAATATATTTTTTGATACAGAAACAACAGGCATAGAAGCAGAAGACCAGATAATCCAGATAGGGGCTATCATAACTGATACAAAGGGGGAGCTTTATAAAAAAGGTGTTTATAATGAGCTTTGCTCATCTAAGATTCCTATAAAACTGCAAGCTATGAGTACTCATGGAATAAGAGAAGAAGAGCTAATAGGTAAGCCTGAATTTAAAAAAACAGAGTTTTGGAGTGAATTAAATGACTTAAATGATGGAGATAATTACCTAATAGCACATAATCTTCCATTTGATTTGGGTATGTTAGAAAAACATGGATTTAAAAATCAATGTCAAATAATTGATACATTAAAGTGTGCTATGCATCTATTTGATGTTAAAGTTCCTCATGCTAGTGCTGGGATAAATCAGATTGATCTTATTGAAGAAGAGATACTTGATCCAAATAATAACATAGTTCCAAATTATAAATTACAAACATTTAGGTATAAGTTGTTCTCAAAAAATGATGAGGAAAAAGAGGCTATAAAATATGGTGTAGAGATTAAAGCACATGATGCAATTGGGGATGTTTTAATACTAAAGATGTTTTTAAAATCACTCTTTTTCAAAGCAAAAGAGAAATATGGACTTCAAAATAGTGAAGTCATGAACAAACTAGTAAAACTCTCAAGCGAACCTGTAAAGCTAACTATGTTTCTTTTTGGAAAATATAAAGGCATGAGTTTTGAAGATGTTCTTCACTCAGATAGAGGTTATCTTGAGTGGCTACTAAGAGAGCAAGACAAGATGGGCGAAAAATGTGACCAAAATCTTAGACATACACTTTTAGAAATACTAAAGATGAAATAGACCTCTACATGTAGAGGTCAAACTTTGCTAACTCTCTTCTACATCTTTTACACTTTCTAATAATACACCTAGTATATCAGTCATTGTTAAGATTCCTTCGAGTTCGTTGTTGTCAATTACAAGTAGTCTTTTTACTCCACTTTTAACCATGATTTGTGCTGCATACTTTACATCTAGCTGTTCAGAAATTTGTAAAGCTGGTTTTGAGCATATATCATAAACTCTTAAAAGATCTATATCTCCATCATTTGCAACAATAGATGTCAATATATTTTTGTAAGTTAACATACCATATGCATCATGAGGTTTAAGCTTATTTACTACTAGGGATTTGATTTTTTTAGTTCTCATTATTCCAAGTGCTTCTCGTACAGGCATCATTGGGGAAACTTTTACTATCTTACTTTCTTCAACCATTACTTCTTTTACTAACATTATAACTCCTCTAAAATTTCTTTTTCAAATAGTTCTACTTCTTTACTTTCCATGCCAGAAAGGTGTGTTAGAGGGAATGTAAAGACCATGCCATTGGCGTTGTCGTCGTTATGTAACTCTAACTCTTTTCTAAAAGCTTTAAAAACTTTCATACTTAGTTTCTCAGGCAATATAAAAAGAAGTGCTGAGACATTTTCTTCTAAAGTTAGTCCAAAAAAGACCTTCTTTTCTTCAAGACCTATTGTCTTTCCGTTGAAGATTGTTACTCCTCCAGCTCCTGCATTTTTAGCTATGTCTATCGCTTCTTCTTCTTTAGAATCTGGTACAATTGCAATGAGTGAAACAAATCTCATTATGCCTCCTTTTGTTTTGTTTTGTTTTTAATACTCGCATGAATTCCATAACCCATAACTGTTATCATAGGAAATAGTGATGCAAATGCTATAAGACCGAAACCATCAATTAGTGGGTTTCTTCCATCAATATTTTCTGCCAATCCAAGTCCAAGAGCAGCGACAAGTGGAACTGTAACAGTTGAAGTCGTAACTCCTCCACTATCATATGCAATTGGAACTATATATTTTGGTGCAAAGTATGTCATGATGATGACAATGATGTAGCCAACTATGATGTAGTAGTGAAGTGGTGTACCACTTATAAGTCTAAATGCTCCAAGAGAGATACCTAGTGCAACTCCAAGTGCAACAGAGAGTCTCAGTATTTTTTGGTCTATATTTCCTTTACTTATTTCACTTGCCTTCATGGCAATCGCAATTAATGCGGGCTCAGCCATCGTAGTAGAGAAACCTATCATGAATGCAAAAAGGTAAATAAGATAGTTGTTACCCATAGTTGTTAAAGAGTAGGCAATCGTCTCACCAATTGGAAAAAGTCCAAGTTCTAAGCCAACTATAAATGCGTCTAATCCAATTATAAGTAAAACTACACCTACAAATACTTTTCGTATATGAGGTATCGGTTTTTTAATAATTATGTATTGAAAAAAGCCTATTACAAGAAGAATAGGGGCTACATCTTTTATAACTCCAAAAAACTCTACAAGTAGATTATATGTTCCAAATCTATCTATGTTTGTCGTAACAGTTACAACACTTTGTGCTACTTCAGCAGTTGAGCCAAAGTTATATACAATAATCCCAAAAACTTGAACAAAAATCATAGGTGTAAGTGAAGCAAATGCTATTAAACCAAATCCATCAATAGCAGGATTTCTACCTTTGATACTTGAGCTTAATCCAATACCAAGAGCAGCAACGAGCGGAACTGTAACAGTTGAAGTAGTTACTCCTCCACTATCATATGCAAGACCAATAATCTCAATTGGAGCAAAAAAAGTTACACTTACAACTATGATGTAGCCACTAATAATATAGTATTGTATTGGGTGTCCTAAAAGTATACGCATCACTCCAAGTGCAATTGCAAAGCCAACAGAGAAAGCTACTGTTAAACGAAGATAGAAAGCATCTATCCTTCCATCACTAATAATAGCTGCTTTATTTGCAATTGCAATTAGTGCTGGTTCTGCAATTGTTGTTGAAAACCCAATAAGAAAAGCAAATAGTAGCAACCAAAATAGAGAGCCTTTTTTTGCAAAGTCATTTGCAAGGTTTTCTCCAACAGGAAAAATACCAATTTCTAAACCTCTAATAAAAAGTGCAAGGCCAACAGCCACAATAGTAAGTCCAATACAGATAGAGATTAAATCTTCTGGTACAGTTTTAATAATAAATATTTGAAAAAAAGCGACAACTGCTACAATTGGGAGTAAATCTTTTGAAGAATTTTTCAAATCCGATAGAAAAATTTTCATACTCTCTTTTATCATTTTCTATTTCCTAGTGAGATTTTAAATCCTTTTTTATGGTCAAGTAGTGTGATTTTGCCAGAATGTGCCTTAATGATTTGTAAAGAGAGAGCGAGTCCAAGTCCATGCCCTTTTGTTTTGGTTGTTTTAAATGGCTCAAATAGTATGTTTTTATTTTCAATTTTTTTACCACTATCTGTAATATATATTTCATCATTAAAATACTCTATATCTACTCTACCACCATCTTTATCATCCTCTTCAATAGCATCAATGGCATTGAATATAAAATTTTGTAAAACAAGAGAGAGAAGCTCAAAATCTCCTTTTATCTCTTTATGAGGGAGCCTAAAAGAAAAATCTATATCTTTTGAAAAAGTATATTGTTCTATTGCCAAATCACACTCTTCATTTAGCTCGTCTAAGTAAAAGTGTTGAATATTTAGCTGAAGATCTTTTGTAAAAAGCAGTGTAGCTTTAATGATTCGCTCAACCCTCCATATAGCTTTTTTAATCTCTAAAACAAGAGGCTTATTTTTAATGTCCGCCCTTTTAAAAAGCGTAGAGGCTAAAAGTGCAACTGAGCCAATGGGATTTCTGATTTCATGAGATAGGTGAGCCGCAACTTGCCCCATAGAAGCAAGACGCTCCTTTCTTTTTTCTTCGGTTATATCTGTTACACTAATAACAGTTTTATCATTATGAAGGGCAACTTTTACAAGATAAAATGACCCATTGCACTCTATTTCACCTGTACTTTGTTTTGTATCTATCTTTTTTAAAAGTTCAGGAATTTTTTTTGCTTCACTGTTTTGTAGAAAAACATCACCATTCACATCTAATACCCAGAGTGCATTTGGCTGAACTTCTATGATTTGAGCAATAAAATCTTGAAGTGACATATAAGATTCATTAAGCTTTTTATATTCATCTTCAATAACATAAGTTTGGTTAATAAGGTCTTCTAATCCCTTTTTAAAAATCTCTTTCTCTTTATTGCTTAAGCTATTTAGTAAACTTTCATCAATCAATATAGTTCCTTAAAATCATCCAACTCAAATAGTAAAATATCATCACTTTTTTTGCTTTTTAGCTCTTTACTAAACCCACTTTTAGAGTAAATAGCAAATTTTGTAGCTCCAAGTTTAGCTCTTTGTGATTTATATTGTAGGGTTTTTAGTATGTTTTTGCATACTTTGTGGTTTTTCCACTTTGTTTCACCTGCTATTATTGTACCATCTTTTGTCTCAATTAGTAGGTCAATTTCAATATTTTTATCCCAATAGCTCCCAAAACTTAGTATATTATGTTTTTTATACTGTTTTATTAAAAGCTCATTACTTAATTCTTCAAAACATAGGCTAATATACTGCTCAATTTTTTTTATAATATCCTTTACATGTAGAGTATTATTTATATTTGGAGAGATAAAAGTAAACCAAAAACGAGTAAAGTTATTGCAAAAGTGTATTTTATCTTGTATTTGATATTTTCTTAGAGATTTTTTAATTAGTTGACCTTTGAACTCTTTTATCGGCTTTTCTCTGCTCATCTCTTTTTTAATAATATTGTTTTCAAAAAGAGATTTATAAAGAGATCTTCCTCTTAATTGGGATATATTTTCTTTTTTGTATATGGTGTAACTTTTTCGATCTCCTATAGCAAGACGCATTAAAATTGACTCTAAATCAGATTGAAATTTTTCATTTTTATCATAGATAAAGTATGGTTTTAACTCATCAATTCTATTTAATATATTGTTTTGTATACATGTCTCCAAATCACCATCAAGTTTTAAAAATTTTAAAAAAGGGTGCCCATCAAAAATAGAGTAAAATTCAATAGACTCTTGAATATCAAGATGGGGATACTGTTTATGGAAATCTTTTAGACTCATTTAAAATTTTTTCCAAAAAGATCTAGAAAAAATAATAAAAACGGTATAGCACTCTAGTCTACCAATAATCATGGCTATACTAAGTACGATTTTATCATACCAAGTAAAAAAGCCATAATTTTCAGTGGGTCCTGTTAGTCCAAAACCAGGTCCAATATTACCTACCATAGAGATTGCAGTTGAGAGAGAGCTCATCTCATCAAGCCCCCTTGCATATAGATATGCCATAGTTATAAATATAGTTAATGTAAAGAGAGAAAGAAAGCCAAATACAGAACGGATTGTATGATTTTTAATTTCTTTATTGTCAATAAAAATTGATGAAATTGTATTTGGATGCAGCGATTTTTTTATTTCAAAAAATATATTTTTAAAAAATATTATGTGTCTAATGCTTTTTATACCTCCAGCGGTAGAACCAGTATTACCACCAAGAATCATTGCTAGAAATATTATCATAACAGCTATATTACCCCAAGTTTCATAGTTGATTGTTGCAAAACCTGTTGTTGTTGATATAGAAACTACAGAAAAAGTTGCATGGGTTAATGCAACATAAAAGCTATCACTGCTATTTGTTACATGCACCAAAGCCAATCCTAATGACAATGCAATTAGCATAGCTGTAAGCCACTTAAACTCTTCATGAAAGTATGCTGTTTTCTCTCCCATAAAAAATCTAATATGAGATATAAAGTTAATGCTAGAAATATACATAAAAAATATTGTAACCCATAAAATTCCATCATTTTGAAAGTATCCTAATGAACTATTTTTTGTTGAAAAGCCGCCAGTTGATATAGTTGAGAGTGCATGTGCCAATGCATCAAACCAATTCATACCAAATATAATGAGAAAGAGGAAGTTGACAAGAGTAAAAACTATATAAATTGTCCATAGTCTTGAGGCTGTATCTCTTATTTTTGGTGAAATTTTATCAATTGAAATACCAGTTGATTCCGCTTTAAATAAAGAGAGGGAACCATTTGGATTTAAAAGAGGAAGAAGTCCAACACCTAAAACTATGATACCCATACCTCCAAGCCAGTGAGTAAGGCTTCTGTGAAAAAGTATACTATGAGGAAGTGCTTCTACATTAGAAAACACAGTTGCCCCTGTTGTTGTAAATCCACTAATGGATTCAAAAAAAGCATCAAAAAAGCTTATATCTAGCATCAAAACAAAAGGTATAGCACCACCAATACCTAAAAGAATCCAGACTAAATTGACAGATATAATGCTGTCTTTGATACTCAAAGTTAAATTGTGATTTTTTAATATATAAAATACAAGACCATTTAGTGCAAACAATAAGAGCATAGTTATTATATAAATAGTTACATTTTCACCATAAAATAGGCCTATAATTGGAGGAATTAATAGCGCAAAAAATACAACCATACCAACTGTAGAGATGAATTTTAATATATTTTTTTTATTCATCTATATAATAAAACCATTCACTGATAGCTTTTGACTCTTCTGTTAAAGAGAAATATATTATGATATCATCTTCTTTAAATAGCTCTATATTTTTATATGGTATAAATTTTTTCTCTCGCTGTATATAAAAGATTCCTTTTTCATATATTTTATTACTGATTTCGATTTTCTTTCCAACTAGTTTATTGGGTATTTTTATTAAGTGTGCAACGGCATTACCACCACAAAATGACCTTTGTGTTGTAAAATCAGAAGATGAAATTTGTTCTAATATACTGTAATAGGCACTCATTTTTTCACCTCTAATAACTTCAATGCCTAATTTTCTCATTAAAGATGCATATTGTCTATGATTGTGAATACCAACGACTTTTTCAATTCCTATCTGTTGTGCTTCAAGACATTTTGTTATGTTAAATTCATCATTTGTTGTTGCAGAAATAAACATGTTAGTATTTTTTCCATGCTCTTCTAAGAGTAGATCAAGATTGTAGTTACTTTTAATTACCTCTACACTATTTTTTAAAATATTATTTGCAAGCATACACTCTTCTAAAGACTTATCTATAAGTTTTATATTGAGACCTTTTTTTGCTAAAACTTTTGCTATTTCGATGCCAAGTTGGTTTGCTCCATAGATTATACAGTTCTTTATCTCTTTTTTTGTTGGTTTATTGCATATCGTAAGTCTTATATCACTCATTTGAGAAGGGAAGATGAAAAAGTATACTAGATCATTTGGCATTAGCATTGCCATCTCGTCTGGTATGAAAAACTTTTCACCTCTTTCAATGCCTGCTACTATAATTTTGTCATTTAGCTCTTTTTTAAATGTAGAAACTAGTATGGGTTCAAATTCATTAAATGTACGCATAGAAAGAAGCATAGCTTTGGTCAAATTGAAAGTTTTTATGTTATTTGCATGAGGAAAATCAACAAGATAATTAAAAATTTTTGCAACATTTATAGCTGGAGTAATAATATCTGTTATATTAAGCCTATTTTTAATTTTATCACTCATAAAAAAATCATTTTTGAGCCGTACTATTTTTTTTTCAACTTGAACTATATTATCAATAATAAGAGATGAGAGGAGATTGACTTCATCAGAGTCAGTAACAGCTATAAAAAGATCAATATCATCTTTTATATTTCTATATGTATGTGGGTTTTCAACATCACCGCAAATACTTAAAACATCAAGTGTTTCATCTATGTTTTGTATAGTTTTTTGATTGCTATCTATTAGAGTTACACTGTTATCATTCATAAGCTCTTTTGCTAAAAAGTAGCCAACTTGACCTGCTCCTGCTATTACTATATTCATGGTTTGTAACTTTTCATAATTTTGTAGTATTTTTGAGTTAAAAATTCTATATACTCTTTTTTTCTCTTTGTGTCAGTTATCTCAATAAATGTGTGATTCCCATATTTGTCATTAGTGTCATATAGCTTATATTCTATGTTGTTTTTTAAATCTATATCCTGTTTTAAAGCTTTATAAAAGGCCTCTTTTCTCTCATTATGATATGTTAACTCTACTTCGATTTTAAAGACTGCTTTTTTGTTATCTAAAACAACTTTAACAACTTTAACAATGTCTTCAAGTGTATCATCATCAAATATGTTTTTCTCACTTGTAATACATATAGAATTTCTACACCTGAAGTTGTGCTCAAACAGGTAGTTTTGATCTTTATTTAATAGATGGTCAAAAACACCACTAAAAAGAAAAACTGGAAACAATAATATAAATATCATAATTTTTTTCACTATAACTCCTCACAAAAATATATTTTACTCCAAAATATAATAAAATTAGATAAAATAGTGAAATATATTCGAATTGAAAGGTTTTTAATGAGAAAAAATGTTAATGAATTAGCAAAGCTTGTAAAATGAAAAATATTAGAGAAAATATAATACTAAAAAAAGGTGTTCTTTATTTTGATTATACTGCCTCTGGTTTGGCATATAGACCTATTGAAGATGAGATGCGAAACATACTAGAAACATATGCTAATACTCACTCTGAAGTCTCATCAAACGCAGTTATAACAGGTAAATACTATCTAAAAGCAAGACAAAGTTTAAAAAAGTCCTTAGATTTAGATGATAGTTTTTACCTTCTACCAACAGGAACAGGGGCAACAGGAGCAATAAAAAAACTGCAAGAGCTGTTAGGAATATATGTTCCTCCAAAAACAAGAAGTAGGTATAAAATAGAACCTAAAAATGTACCTTTGGTATTTATTGGTCCTTATGAGCATCATTCTAACGAAGTTAGTTTTAGAGAAGGGTTATGTGAAGTTGTTCGCGTTCCTCTTAATGAAGAGGATAGTATAGATTTTGATTTTTTTAGAGATATTCTTGAAAAAAATTCTGATAGAGAAATCATAGCTTCTTTTTCGGTCGCATCAAATGTAACTGGTATTTTGAGTGATTATAAAAAAATTTATAAATTAGTAAAAGAGTTTGGTGGAATAGTCTGCTTAGATGCAGCAGCAGCATCACCATATATGAATATAGATTGTAACTATTTTGATGCACTGTTTTTATCTCCACATAAACTCTTAGGTGGTGTAGGTAGTTGTGGATTATTAATCATTAAAAAACAGCTCTGCTTAGGGGAAAAACCAACATTTGCAGGTGGTGGAACTGTTGCATATGTTTCTAGAAAAACTCATGATTTTTTAGATGACTTTGAGCTGCTTGAAGATGCAGGAACACCAGGAATACTTCAGTTTATAAGAGCATCTTTAGCATACAATCTAAGAAATGAAATTGGATTAGAAGCTATAAAAGAGAGAGAAGAAGAGCTAAAATATCACTTTGGTATGCAAATAAAACAGATAGATGGGGTCAAGTTGTTTTGTAGGGTTGACCAAGAAAAACTTCCAATTTTTTCGCTAAATTTTTCAGCTATAAGTCCATTTAAAATATCTAAGTATCTCTCAGATAACTTCGGCATACAAACAAGAGCAGGGTGTAGCTGTGCTGGTCCATATGGTCATGACTTACTTGGTCTTTTAGATGGGCAAGACTTTGATGAAAAACCAGGTTGGCTTAGAATTAGTGTGCATTTTACTCACACGAAAGATGAGATAGATAAGCTGGTCAATGCCATCAAAGAGGCAATAAAATCTATATGAAATAGGGGATTATCATCTTTGTCTTTTTCATATATGTGCAGTACTTACTAAACTTGTGGCTCCAGAGAAATTCCTCTTTTTTTGCTTTTGCAATCATGGTTATAGTAAGTATTGTGGATATAAGTATGTTTGTTGAGCTAAAACTATAGCTTAGAGGTGCAAACATAGTGATTAGAACTGCAAAGTACATTGGATGACGGATATATCTGTATGGCCCTGTAGTTATAAGTTTTGCTTCATTCTTAATATCTGGTATGATGTTGAAGTTTGAGATTTTGTTAAACATTAGCGTATAGAAAAAAAATCCAACACCAGTTAAGAACAGACCAATAGACAGGCTTTTTGTAAACATACCAAGATTGACTATAATGAGTAGAGATATACATGTAAACTGTGAGGCTACAAGCAAGTAAGAGTAATTTTTGTTTTCTAGCATAGTAGAATTTTACCATAAATCAGATATAATCTAGACTAAAGGAAAATTAAATATGGCAAAAACACAACTGACTACTTCAAAACTAGCTTTGAAATTAGAGATAAAAACAAACGAATTAAACAAAAAATTTGTACAGATGGGATATCTTGAGAAAAAAAACAAAGATTATCACCTAACACAAGAGGGTAAAAAAGCTGGAGGACAGACCAAATCAAATGGTTCTAGGGCTTATGTTTTATGGGACGAACAAGTAGAAAAGGATATAGTTTTATGAAAAAAGTATTTAAGCTAAAAGAGGGCAATAAAAATCCACAAAGACAACTTGATGCTATAAAGCATGAGATAAGAAAGTATATAAAACGAGAAAAAAGAAAACCACTTCCAAATGATGCAGATTTCTGGGATTTAAAATGCAAGTTTGCAATCAACGATGAAGAGCCAAAGGCAATAGAGTTTACAGAAATTACAATGTGTATAGATGAAGCAAGTAAAAAAGATGCAGATAGCATATATATGGAAATCATATCAACTATTGGTAAGAAAGCAAAAGCTGAATAGCTCTACATGTAGAGCTTGTATATATATTTATAGTTGATTATGAAATGAAAACAAGTGGTGGGTTCTACTGGATTCGAACCAGTGACCGCTCGGTTATGAGCCGAGAGCTCTAACCAACTGAGCTAAGAACCCTTATTTTCGGAAGTGACATTCTACCCATAAAAACTTTAAAGTAAACTAAAATAACAGTTAAATATTGTATTTTACTGATTTATATGTTCTATCAAACCTAAATGTAAGAAGATTTTCTAAAATACCAAAAAATACCATAAAGGTTATAAAGCTACTCCCCCCATAGCTAAAAAATGGTAGAGGAACCCCTACTACTGGAGCAAAACCTATAGTCATAGATATATTTACACCCATATATACAAATATAACAAGGGCAATCCCAGTTGTCATGACTTGTCCAAAATAATCTTTTTTAAATTTAAAATTAAGAGAGATAAGGTGCATAATAAGAAATGCATAAAAGCTAATAAGCCCTAAAGCACCCCAAAACCCAAATCTTTCTACATGATAAGCAAATATAAAATCACTTGTAGAGATTGGTAAAAACTTGAAGTGAGTCTGTGTTGCTTCATCTTTTACTTTTCCATCTAAACCACCACTTCCAATCGCAATAATAGACTGTCTAACATGATAACTAGGCTTTTCAGATATGAAGTCTGTAATACGCTTTTTTTGGTAATCATGCAAAGAGTTGTATAAAAATGGAACGCTAATTGCAAGAGCTAAAAATAGTGTAATCCATATTTTTTTGTTAACACCAATAACAAATAATATACCATAACCAACTATGAGAAGGACCATTGCTGTGCCAAGGTCTGGTTCTTTTGCTATAAGAAAAAAAGGTAGAAGTATGTAGAAACTTAGTTTAAAAAACGATTTCCATCCATAACCTTCTTCTTCGGGTGGATTGTGCTTAATAAGATATGCTAGCATTAGTATGAATGCAGGTTTTAATATTTCTGAAGGTTGTATTGTAAAGTGAACAAATGGAATCTCTAGCCATCTTCTAGCTCCTAATTTGGATACACCAAAAAAATCTACACTTATGAGTAAAAATATGGTTACCCAATAAAACATAGGTATAACCCACTCTATTTTTCTAATGGGAATTAGAAAAAAAAACATAAAAGCGAAGAAACCTACACTAAAATATACCATCTGTTTATTTGCAAGTATGGTATTTGCTTCATTAATTAGGTAAAATGATAGTCCTATAATAGGGATTACCAAAATAGGAATTAAAAAATCAAAATGTGTAAATATGCGTCTATCAATTTGTAGCAAAAAAGAACCTTAGTGTTTTGATAGAACATTATACAAAAAAGAGAGTTAAATGACCTTTAGATGTAAAGAAAATGGAAGATTAGATGCTGTGATGAGTAAAGAATTGACACTGCCAAGGAACCAAATTGAACAACTTATAAAACAAGTTGGAGTAAAAGTTGAAAAAAATGATATTAAAAAATGTAGTTTTAAAGTAAAAATAGATGATATTGTTGAGTACGATTTTGTACAAGCTGTAAAAGAAAAAGAGAGTTACGAAGTTGATTTTGATATAGAAGTTCTATATGAAGATGATGATATCATGGTAATCAATAAGCCCCCATATTTGACAATACATCCAGCTCCTAGTGTGAAAGAGGCTACGGTTGTTGATTGGCTTATAAAAAGAGGAATTTCTCTTTCAACAATTAGTGGAGATGAGAGACATGGAATAGTTCATAGAATAGACAAAGAAACAAGTGGGGCTTTAGTTATAGCAAAAAACAATGAGGCGCATATGGGTCTAACTGAACAACTTCAAGATAAAAGTATGGGACGATACTATCTTGCGATTGTTGATATTCCTCTAAAGACGGATACTATCGTAGATAAGCCAATAGCAAGAAATAGAAACAATAGGTTAAAGATGGATGTTGTAGCAGGAGGCAGAGAGTCAAAAAGTGCTTTTTGTAAGCTTTGTCTTGGTAAAGATGAAAAAAAAGAGTTAATAAGTGCAAAGCTTTTTACAGGACGAACACATCAGATAAGAGTTCATCTAAATAGCCTGTCTCGCCATATTTTAGGAGATGATTTATACGGTTTTAAGAGCCATAAGGGTAAAATATCAAGAGTTATGTTACACGCATATATATTGTACCTAAAGCATCCTATAACAAAAGAGTTTATGCAAGTCATCGCTCCACCATTTGAGGATTTTAACCAGGTACTACAAAAATATTTTAACAAGGATGAGATAGATGAAAAAATTAATAGCTCTTATATTATTGAGCGTTTTACTGCTTTTCGTTAGTGGTTGTACAACAGATCCAAAGCCACCAAAGAAGCCAGTTATTGATCAAACGCTACCAATGTTGTCTGATATTAAGTTTATATCGGATATTACAGAAGTAGGATTCGAGTGGAAACCAAGTCGCGATGAAAGAGTAGCTGGGTATTATATATATCGTTCTAATCCTGATAAGCAAAATGGAAAACTAGAGAGAGTAGCGACAATTAAAGACAAGTATAGTTCTCACTATGTTGATGTTAATTTAAAGCCAGCTACACAGTACTACTACCGTTTTTCATCTTTTTCTTTCGATAAGAGAGAGTCAGTGGCAGGTGATACAATATCTGTAAAAACAATGCCTCTTATTGAATCAGTTGTATTTTTAAAGGCGATTAGAGGCCTTCCAAATAGAGTAAAACTTGTATGGAGACCACATACTTCTCCAAGAGTAGAGTCTTATATAGTTGAAAGAAATGAATTTACTTCTACAAAATGGGAAAAGATAGGAGTTGTGAAGGGAAGATTAAATGCAGAGTATATTGATGCTGGCTTAAAAGAAAATAGAGTTTATAGATATAGAGTTAAAGTAAAAACATATGATGGACTTATTTCTAAACCGAGTAAAATAGTAGAAGCAGGTACAAAACCATTGCCATTAAAGGTAAAAAATTTAAAGGCAACTGTAGATGTTCCTAAAAAGATAATTCTTACATGGGACCCATCAAGTGAGAAAGATTTTTCTTATTATAAAGTATATAGATCTATAAATACAATGCTTTTTTATAGCTATCTTGCAAAGACTAAAGATACAAGATACGAAGACCTTGTAAATGAGAATGGCAAATCATATTTTTACTATGTAACAGCAGTTGATAAGGACGGATTAGAGTCACTAAGACAGTCTCAAGCTGTTAAAGGAAGCTCTTTGGACATTCCTGAAGCTGTTGTAATTACATCCTCAAATAATGATGGCAGAAGTATTAGTATAGCTTGGACTAACAGAGACGACAGAGCTGTTAAATATAATGTTATAAAAGAATTTAACGGGAAGAAAAAAATATTTACTGGTATTAGGAGTACAAATTTTATAGATAATGATGTAGTAAGAGGTGTAGAATACAAGTACAATGTCATAGCAATTGATAAGTTTGGTTTAGCATCAAACCCGTCAGAAAATATAGTTATTGAAATACCAAAAGATTAATGCCAAATTTTCACACAAAAGAGTTTTCTGAGCCAAACTATCCGTCTACCTATGGAAAGAGTAATTTTAAATTTGTAGCAGTCTCAAAAAGAGGTGAGAGACTTGTAATGTGTAGTACTCAAGATAGTGATATGCTTCTTAAAATTCATAAGAACAAAAATGGTTTTTTAATCAAAGGTGATAAAATAACTAGACCATCACAAGTAGCAATACTTCAACAAGCCCTAAAAGACTTTAGAGATTTAACTAATACTAAGACTACAAATTCAAATATTGAGTCTAAAAAAGAGAGAAGCTTGAAAATATCTCCATATTTAAAGAGTATGGAGTATTTTGCAAATGAGTTTAGAACTACAAAAGAGATTCTAGTAGAAGTTGGATTCGGTAGTGGTAGACACTTATTGTATCAAGCAAAAAAGAATCCAAATAAGCTTGTAATTGGTCTAGAAATTCATAAACCATCAATTGAACAAGTTTTAAAGCAGTGTGAACTTCAAAATATAGAAAACATTTTAGTAGTGGACTATGATGCAAGAACCTTTTTAGAATTTTTACAATCAAATAGTGTAGAGAAAATATTTGTTCATTTTCCAGTTCCATGGGACAAAAAACCACATCGTAGAGTCATAAGTGAAAGATTTATAGATGAATCTAAAAGAGCTTTAAAAGTTGGTGGAACACTAGAGCTTAGAACAGATAGTGACAACTACTTCGAGTACTCTTTTGGAGAGTTTATAAATCAGCAAAAAGTTGAATTACACATAAACAAAAACAGTGATTTGGAAGTAAGTAGTAAGTATGAAGATAGATGGAAAAGACAAGAAAAAGATATATACGATATAACTATGACAAATCATGAAAACTCAGAACCTATTGAAAATATAGGGCGATTAAAGTTTGATAAAAAGATTGATTTTGCTAAATTAAGCAGTAGATTTGAAGAGACAACTTTAAGAGGGGATGATTTTTTTGCTCATATTGAAGAAATATTTACTATAAATAAAGAAGAAGGACTTATTAGAGTCTCTTTTGGTGCTAGTCAAAGAAATGAGCATAGTTATATTTACATAAAAAAAGATGAGGTAGTTTATATGCCAGATAATGTTTTAGCAACGAAAGATAACGAAAAAGCACATGAGTTGATTAAAGAGTATATATGGAACATGTAATTAGTGCTGAAAATTTAACTTTAGCATACGGAAGAGATGAGCCAATCATAACTGAAGCACAAATGAAGATTAATCCAAATGAGTTTGTTTTTATAACTGGTAAAAGCGGTAGTGGAAAATCAACAATTTTAAAGTCAATGTACGGTGAGTTAGTACCTAAAAGAGGGGATTTGAAAGTTTGTGGTGTAAATATTAAAAGCATTACTTCATCAAAATTAAATGTACTAAGAAGATATTTAGGGATTGTTTTTCAAGATTACAGACTTATCAATGAGTGGACAGTAGAAAAAAATGTTATGTTACCTCTAATGATTGGTGGTTTTTCAAAGGGAGTTTGTCTAAAGCAAGCACAAAAACTTTTAAAGCATGTTAAACTTTTGCATAAAGCAGATAAATATCCACTAGAGCTAAGTGGTGGAGAGCAACAAAGAGTTGCTATGGCAAGGGCATTAGCTCATAACCCAGTTATGATACTAGCTGATGAGCCAACAGGAAACTTAGATGAGTATTCAAGTGAGGTAATATGGGATCTTCTAAAAAATGCAAGAGAGCATTTAGGGACTACAGTTGTTGTTGTAACACACCACATACCATCTACTTTGGGAATTGATTATAAACATTTCTTCCTAGAAAGCGGGGTTGTATATGAGGTCTCTTAAGAATCATCTTTCTGTTATATTGCCACTTTTTATTCTTCTTTTTTCATTGCAGTTTACATTTTTGATGGAGAAAATAGTTAAAAACTATGAGACAAAATTGACTCAAGATTACTCTATAGTTGTTGTTGCTTCAAAGCCATTATCTAAAGCTGTGGTTAAGAGTAGAATCAGTGGTATTAAATCACTTGAAGAGATAAGTTCAAAAAAAATATTGGATAGATTAAAAGGCAATATATCTTCTAAAAACATATCACTTCTAAAAATTGCACTTCCAAAGTTCTATTCTATTAAACTTAAAGCATTTCCAAGCATACAAGAGATAGAACGGATTAAAAAAGAGCTACTTGCGAGTGGTTTTATTACAAAAGTTGAGACATTTAGTAAAACACATAATAAAATATATAGAATGTTTCAAGCTCTTAAAAATACATCTCTTATTTTTTCTGTACTGATAGTCATAATATCACTGTTTCTTATGTTTAAACAGATGAAAATATGGCTTTTAGAACACAAAGATCGTATGGCAATAATGACACTTTTTGGTGCACCCTTTTGGATGAAAAGTGCAGTCTTATATAGGTTAGTAGTTGTTGATTCTTTTATTAGCACAGCTCTTGTGGGAGTATTCTTCATTTTTTTCCCAAAATTTGATAATGTAAAAGATTTTACAAGTAGTCTAAATATTACAATACCTAAGTTTAATTTAGTTCACGATACAGGTATACTTCTTGGAATTTCACTGCTTTTTTCACTTTTTATAGTTACAATCGTAATAAGAAAGATGAATAAAGAATGAGAATACTTCTTTTTGTACTAGCTATTCACTTTGCACTTTTTTCTGCAGGGATTGATTCAAAAATAGATAAAAATAAAAAAACTTTAAAATCAAAAAGTAGAGTTGAAAGAGATATAAATAAAAAATTAAAAGATATTGCAAATGATATTATCAAAGAGGAAAAAAATCTATCTAATATTAAAATACAGATAAATAATTTAGGAAAAACCATAGCTAGAAATAGTAACTTGGTTAAAGATAAAGAGGTGAATTTAAAAGACCTTGCTACACAAAATATGAAACTTATTAAAAGTAAAAAAAATCTTGAAAAAAAGATTGTAAAGTTAATTGCAGAAGATTTTTCATTTTATTTAGTTAGCGATAAAGGGTATCAAGATTCTGCTGATAATATTTTAGTTGAAGAAGCGGTTGATAAAATTGGTGTCATTATGCAAAAGGAGTTTTCAAAACTATCTTCGGATTATAATAAGATAAATAAGAAAATAGATATACAAAACTCACAAATTAAAGATATTAAAACCTCAATTAAAAACCTTAAAGAAAAAAAGAAAAAATATGCATCTTTAAAAATCTCTAAAGAGAGGAGTATCAAAAAATTAAATTTACAAAAAAAGCTGTATAAAAAGAGACTTTATAGAGTAGAAAGAGAGAGAAATGAGCTTAGAGCAACTTTAAAAAAACTAAAAATTATCAGAGATAAAGAGAATGAAAAAGAGAAGAAAAAACGACTTGCAGCTATTAAAAAGGCGCAAAAAAATTCACATATAAATGGTAAAATGACAGTGAGGCAAATAGGTTCATCCTATCAGAGTAGTCGAGTAAAAAAGTATAGAGGTAAAAAGACAATCGCTCCATTGGATAACTTTGTAGTTAAGAGAAAGTTTGGTAGATATACAGATCCAATTTATAATATAAAAATTTTTAATGAATCGGTAATTTTAACTTCAAAAACAAAAAATGCAAAAGTTAAAAATGTCTTAAAAGGTAAAGTTGTTTATGCAAAAGATACAGCTATTTTAGATAAAGTTGTTATTATAGAAAATAGTTATGGTATTCATACTATTTATGCACATCTTTCAAAAATCGCTCCAACAATCAAAGTAGGCAAAAAAATTAAAAAAGGTTATGTAATCGGTAGAGTAGAGGATGATCTCTCTTTTGAGGTTACACAGAAGAGTTATCATATAAATCCTTTAGAGTTGATAAGATACTAAGGTATTTTATTGTATAATCCGCAAATTTTAAAAGGCAAGTAATGGCAAAGAAAAGAGTATTGGTTAAGTTTTCAGGTGAAGCATTGGCTGGTGAAAATGGTTTTGGAATAGACACATCTATACTAAAATTCATCGCAGAAGAGATAAAAACATTAGTTAATAGTGGCATTGAAGTTGGTATTGTTATTGGTGGAGGCAATATCATTCGTGGAGTAAGTGCTGCAAAAGATGGAATTATAAAAAGAACAAGTGGCGATTACATGGGTATGCTTTCTACTGTCATAAACTCAATTGCAATGCAAGAGGCTTTAGAATATGTTGGAATGGAAGTAAGAGTTCAAAGTGCCATTAAAATGGAAGCTATTTGTGAAACATTTATTGTACGCCGCGCACAACGCAATTTGCAAAAAGGCAGAATCGTAATCTTTGCTGCAGGAACTGGAAATCCATATTTCACAACTGATACAGCAGCAACCCTAAGAGCAATTGAGATTGATTCAGATATGATAATTAAAGCTACAAAGGTAGATGGTGTTTACGATAAAGACCCTAAAAAGTTTTTAGATGCACAAAAGTTAAATGAGCTAACATATGATAGAGCTATGACAGATCACATAAAGGTGATGGATGATACAGCAATTGCATTAGCAAAAGACAATAATCTTCCAATAATAATATGTAACATGTTTGTAAAAAATAACCTTTTGGAAATCATAAATGGTGATTATTCAAAATGTTCAATAGTAAAAAAGGAAATATAAATGAGAACAGAAAAAATAACAGCAAAAGCACTACAGTTTGTAGGAGATGATAGATATAAATTAGCACTACTTGTAGCAAAGCGTGCTGGACAGTTAGCAAATGGAGCAGAGCCATTAGTTAAAAATATTGATTCGGATAGTAAATTTACCGATATTGCTCTTTTGGAAATCGCAGAAGGTAAAGTTTCTATAGAGTCATTTTTACAAAAAGAAGAGTAAACTTAGGGGTGGAACAGTTAATAGAGCGTGTTAATTCTTGTAAGAATGTTGAAGATGCAATTAAACTTCTATATGATTTTGTTCCCAAAACAGAACATATAGAAAAAGCTCTATCTTTCACGCAAACAAAGCACAAAGGACAGTTTAGAAAGAGTGGAGAGGCATATGCTATACACCCTATTTTAGTCTCTACTTTTGTTGCATATATGGGTGGTGGAGAGGATATGATAATAGCCTCTTTACTCCACGATGTAGTAGAAGATACATGCTGCTCTATAGATGAAGTTTCTTTAGAATTTAATAATGAAGTTGCCCATCTAGTTGAGGGTTTAACTAAAATCATGGAGATAAGGGATAGTGAATTAATCCCATCTACTTCAGATGAAAAGATGATATCTTCAGCACTTAGTTTTAGAAAAATGCTTTTAGCCTCTACTAATGATATACGAGTATTAGTGATTAAACTTTGTGATAGATTACACAATATGCTTACACTTGACTCTCTAAGCAAAGCAAAACAGATAAGAATTAGTGAAGAAACTATAGTAGTATATGGACCAATTGCACATAGATTAGGTATATCTTCTATTAAAAATAAATTAGAAGATTTAAGTTTTAAGTATGTACTTCCTAATGAATATAAAAAGATAGATGACTATATACAAGAGCACTCACAACAACTGCAGCTTAGATTAAATCATTTTACATCTAAAACTAAAACTCTTATGCTTACTAATGGATTTAGTGAAAATGATTTTGAAATTGAGAAAAGAGTAAAACACTATTACTCTATTTACCTTAAATTACAAAGAAAAGGTGTATCAATTGAAGAGGTTCTTGATATGCTAGCAATTCGTGTTATAGTAAATCAACCTATTGATTGTTATCGCGTACTTGGTATAATTCATCAAAATTTTAATCCTTTAATATCAAGATTTAAAGATTATATTGCTATTCCTAAAGAGAATGGGTATCAAACAATTCATACAACTGTTTTTGATAACAAGTCTATTATAGAATCTCAAATTAGAACAAGAGATATGCACAAAACTGCAGAGTTTGGAGTTGCAGCCCATTGGAAGTATAAAAGTGGAGGATTGAATCCAAAACTAGAGTGGCTAAATGATTTTAAAGCACAAGATGATAGTAGTGAAGATATTGAAGAGTTTTATGAAATTGCAAAAGATAATTTATATAGTGAGGATATAGCTGTGTTTTCTCCAAAGGGAGATATCTTTACACTACCTCGTGGAGCAACTGTTTTGGATTTTGCATATGAAGTTCATACAGAGGTTGGCATATATGCACAAAAAGCCTATGTCAATAAACAAAGAACACCATTTCTTACCGAGCTTAAAAATGGCGATATTGTAAGAATTATTACATCAGATGAACCTCAATACAGGTGTAGTTGGGTCAATAGTGTAAAAACTGGTAAAGCAAGAAATGCAATAGCAGTAAATTGTAGACAAAAAATGAAAGAGATAAACTACAAAGTTGCAATTTCACTTCTTACTTCAGTGTTTAATGTAAAAGAAAGAAAGTTAAAGCAGTGGATTGAGAAAGAGAATATAGATAATAAAATATTTAGAATTGCAATTGACTCTGAGTATTTTAAAAATATAGTTAATGCACTTAAAAAGTATCCAAAAAGTGATAAAATTTTATTTCCATTTTTTAATATAGATAGATACAACATAAAGAAACAGAAGTTTGACAATATAGTAATTTACTCAAATCAAAATATTTCAAATGTTCTTTTTGATTATTGTTGTCACCCAAAAAGAGGTGACGATATAGTAGGCTTTAAAAAAGGTAGTAGTGTTATGGTTCATCATAAGTTTTGCGAAAGAGCAGCTGCTTTGATGGAACAAAAAGACCAAATGATATTTGTCAAGTGGACAAGAGAGGCACCAGAAAGATATAAATTGATAGTTAGTTTAGAAAACAAAAGAGGCTCTTTAGCAACTTTTTTACAATATTTAGCTAAAATGCAAATCAATCTTATAACCATTGAGTTAGGCAAGTCAGAAGAGGGTCATGCTGATTTCTTTGAAATGATACTTGAACTCCCTGATAAAAATATTGAGTTAGCAAGAGAAAAATTAAAAACAAAATATAAAATTATTGATTTTGTATCAGTAAATGATGTATATAAAATAGTATAGGATAGTAATGATAAAAGAAGCAATAAACGAAATTAAAAGAGGCGTAGCAGAGATTATAGATATGGAGCGTATTGAGATACTTTTAAAAGAGTATTTTGAGAGTGGCAAGAACTATTATGTAAAGGCAGGATTTGATCCAACAGCTCCTGATTTGCACTTAGGTCACACAGTTTTACTTCAAAAGATGGCAGTTTTACAAAAATATGGTGCTATTGTACAGTTTTTAATTGGTGACTTTACAGGAATGATTGGTGATCCAACGGGAAAAAATGAAACAAGAAAAAAGTTAGATCGCAATACTGTACTTAAAAATGCAGAGAGTTACAAAACACAAGTTTTTAAGGTATTAGATCCCAAAAAAACTAAAGTAATGTTTAACTCTGAGTGGCTCGAAGAATTAGGTGCCGCTGGCATAATCGAGCTTACTACTACTTTTAATGTAGCTCGTATGCTAGAGCGTGAAGATTTTGAAAAGCGTTATAAATCACAAACTCCAATTTCGATTAGCGAATTTTTATATCCACTTCTTCAAGGCTATGATAGTGTAGCAATGAAGTGTGATATTGAAATGGGTGGAACGGATCAGAAGTTTAATCTTCTTATGGGAAGGCAACTTCAAAGAACTTACAATACAGGTAAAGAACAAGCAGTAGTAATGATGCCTCTTCTAGAAGGTCTTGATGGTGTAAATAAGATGAGTAAGTCTCTTGGTAACTATATTGGAGTGACTGATGCACCTAGTGATATGTTTGGAAAAATTTTAAGTATTAGTGATGATTTGATGTGGAGATATTATGAGCTTTTAAGCTCTTTAAGCCTTGATGAAATTGCTACATGTAAAGCAGATGTTAAAAGTGGAAAACTTCATCCAAAACTTGCAAAAGAGAATTTAGCTATCGAATTAGTTACTAGATACCACAATAAAGAAGAAGCTTTAAAAGCAAAAGAAGAGTTTAATAATGTTCATAAGAAAAATGAGCTACCATCTGATATAAAAGAGTACAATATGGATGGACCGGTGTGGATTGCAAAGGCTTTGGTAGAGTGTAAAATATCTCCATCAACTTCACAATCAAGAAGAGATATAAAGCAAGGTGCGGTAAAGATAGATCAGGTTAAGTTAGCTGATGAACAGCTACAACTTAAAAGTGGTGAGTATGTGCTCCAAGTTGGAAAAAGAAAATTTGCTAAGTTAAAGGTAGTATAAATGTCATTTAAGCCATTGAAAATAGGTAAATATACGATAAAAAAACCAATAGTGCAAGGTGGTATGGGATTAGGAATTAGTTGGGATAAACTAGCTGGTACTGTAAGTAGCGAAGGTGGACTTGGTGTTATAAGCTCTGTAGGAACGGGCTACTACAAAGAAAGAAAATATAGTGCCAAAGATATCAATGACAGACCACTTCATGAGTCAAATTTTTATTCTACAGAAGGCTTAAGGGCAGTTATTGATAATGCAAGAAAAATTGCTGATGGTAACCCACTTGCGGTAAATATTCTTTATGCTAGTAATGATTATGAGAGAATTGCAAGAGATGCATGTGCCGCTGGAATTGATATAATCATTACAGGTGCTGGACTTCCAACAAATATGCCAGAGTTTACAGAGGGTTATCCTGATGTTGCACTTGTGCCTATTGTTAGTTCTGCTAAAGCTCTTAAAATTATCTGTAAAAGATGGACAAAAAGATATAACAGACTTCCAGATGCCATTGTAGTAGAGGGACCTTTGAGTGGTGGACACCAAGGTTTTACTTATGAGCAGTGTAAACAAGATGAGTATCAATTAGAAAATTTAATTAAGCCCATAAAAGAAGAGATTGCAAAGTGGGGAGATTTTCCTCTTATTGCTGCTGGTGGTGTTTGGGATAAAAATGATATTGAAAGAATGATGGAGCTTGGAGCAAACGGGGTTCAGATGGGAACTCGTTTTATAGGGACTCATGAGTGTGATGCACACGATAGTTTTAAAGAGGTTATCCTTACAGCTAAAGAAGAGGATATAAAGCTTTTAAAATCACCAGTAGGCTATCCTGCTCGTGGAGTTAGAACAAATCTAATTGAGCTTGTAGATAAAAGAGAAGGACCTGCAATTAAGTGTATTAGTAACTGTGTTGCACCTTGTCATCGTGGAGTTGAAGCTAAGGCTGTTGGTTATTGTATTGCAGATCGTCTCAGTGATGCATTTATGGGACGAAAAGATACAGGACTGTTTTTTACTGGAGCCAATGGATATAAACTAAAAGAGATTATAAGTGTCAAGGAACTTCTAAATAAGTTGATAAATGGCGAAGATAGTTAGATTTGTATTTCTAGTTTTTTTTGCATGTAGTACACTTTATTCTGCTACAAACTATACAAAAGAGTTGCTATCCTATGATAGAAAGATAGCAACTTCAAATGATGATGAACTTTTGCGTGTTCATCACTCTTTAAAAAGTATCTATATTCATTCTATTGTTAGTAATGATAATAGACTAAAAAAAGAGGCATTAAAAAGGCTTGTTAAAACTGCTACTATTTTAGGATTAGATAACTCAGGTTACAAAAAAGAGTTAAAAACTTTAGAAAAGGCAAACTCAGCTAAACAAACAGTAATAAAACAGAAAACTGTTAAGAAAAAAGATATTAAAACAAAAAAAGTTGCTAAAAAAAGCAAATATCTACCAAATCTTCGCTCTATAATATATCGTAACGATAGATTAATTTTGAATTTTGATAAAAAAATTACAACTAAGAGTATAAAATCATTTCAACTGAAAAGTAAGAAAAGCTATAGAGAGGTCTTTGATATTAAGGCTATTTTGCCATTTATTCCAAATGTAAAAGTTCCTAATGAGCTTAAAGACTTGAGAATTGCACAATACAATAGCAAAACTATGAGGGTAGTTTTTCAAAGAGATTCAATATTAAAATCAGATGTTAAACTAAAAGATACTCAAATAGAGATTTACTATGGTACTAAGAAGAGTAATGTAAAAAAAATTAAAATAGAAAAAAACTATGAAAAGTTTGTTAAATCACTACCTTCAAATAAGATAATAGTAATTGATGCAGGACATGGTGGTAGAGATGCAGGAGCAGTAGGAAGTAAGACAAAATATGAAAAGCATGCAGTTCTGCAGATTGCATTACGAACAGGAAAAATTTTAAAGAAAAGAGGATATAAAGTTTACTATACAAGAAGTACTGATAAGTTTATAAAATTAAGAGATAGAACAAAATATGCAAATAGAAAAAATGCAGATCTTTTTATATCCATACATGCAAATGCGACAAAAAGAAAGTCTCTACACGGGGTAGAAACATTTTTTCTTTCGCCAGCAAGAAGTAAAAGAAGTAAAAATGTAGCAGCACTTGAAAATAAATCTGATATTGATGAGATGAACTACTTTTCAAAGCAGACCTTTTTAAATGTTTTTAATAGAGAGAAGATAATTTTGGCAAATAAACTTGCACTAGATGTTCAACAAGGTATGTTAAATCGTCTTAAAAGTAAGTATAGTAAAATTAGAGATGGTGGAGTTAGAGAAGCACCTTTTTGGGTTCTTGTTGGTGCACAAATGCCTGCTATTTTAGTTGAAACTGGTTACATATCTAATCCTACTGAAAGAAAAAGGATTTTTAATTCTCATTATCAAAATCTCTTAGCAAGTGGTATTGCTGATGGTATAGATAGTTATTTTAGTAAAAGCGAATACTAGCATGCAAAAAAAGTATAAGTTTCAGCTAGGATCTAAGACATATGCTTTTGAAAATCTTGTAGAGGTCATGGCAAAAGCTACACCAAAAAGATCTGGAGATGAGCTTGCTGGAGTTGCTGCCATATCTGAGGAGGAAAGAGTAGTTGCACAGATGCTATTGAGCGAAGTTCCTCTAAAAACATTTTTATGTGAACATCTTGTAGCCTATGAAGATGATGAAGTTACGAGGCTTATAGTTGAAAATCATGACCTTGAAGCGTTTGAGCCAATTTCGCATCTTTGTGTGGGAGATTTGAGAGACTGGTTACTTAGTGATTACACTAGCATTGAAATGATACAAGATATTAAGATGGGATTAACTCCTGAGATGGTTGCAGCAGTATCAAAAATCATGAGAAATCAAGATTTAATAATAGTAGCAAAAAAATGTGAAGTAATTAGCTCTTTTAGAAATACAATTGGTTTAAAAAATAGACTCTCAACAAGACTTCAACCAAATCATCCTACAGATGATGTTTCAGGAATTGCAGCAAGTATATTAGATGGTCTTATGTATGGAAGTGGTGATGCTGTTATTGGCATTAACCCTGCTAGTGACAATATCAAACAAGCTACTAAGCTTTTAAATTTAATAGATGAAATTATATCCAAATATGACATACCAACTCAGTCTTCAGTTTTAACTCATGTGACAAATACAATTGAGATGATAGAAAAAAATGCTCCTGTAGATTTGGTATTTCAATCTATTGGTGGAACAGAAGCAACTAATAGTAGTTTCGGTTTTAATTTATCAATTTTAAAAGAGGCACAAGATGCTGCTCTTAGTTTAAAAAGAGGAACAGTTGGAAATAGTGTTATGTACTTTGAAACTGGTCAAGGAAGTTCACTCTCTGCAAATGCACATCATGGACTAGACCAGCAAACATGCGAAGTAAGAGCATATGCAGTTGCAAGAAAATTTAACCCACTTCTAATCAATACAGTGGTTGGTTTTATCGGTCCTGAGTATCTTTATGATGGAAAAGAGATTACAAGGGCAGGTCTAGAAGACCACTTTTGTGGTAAATTACTTGGACTTCCAATGGGTTGTGATATATGCTATACAAATCATGCACAGGTAGATCAAGATGATATGGATAACCTTTTGACACTTCTTGGTGTTGCAGGGTGTAATTTTATTATGGGTATTCCCGGGTCTGATGATATTATGTTGAATTATCAAACTACATCTTTTCATGATGCACTCTATATTAGAAGAGTATTAAATCTTCGCCCAGCTCCAGAGTTTGAAAAATGGTTAGAAAAAATGCAAATTTTCACTGATACTAATAAATTTGTGCTAAATGATAAAATGGCAGTTGGCTTTTCAAATTTACTTAAAGAGACATTATGAGTGTTCTTACTGTACAGTGGTCTCATTATGAGTGATATTGTAGTCAAAAATGACTGGGATGTTCTTCGAAAATATACAGCAGCTAGGATTGGTTTAGGAAGAACTGGGATTAGTTTGCCAACAAAACAGACTCTTGCATTTGCATTAGATCATGCAAGAGCTAGAGATGCAGTATATCTTAACTTGGATACAAATGTATTAGAAAAACAATTGGAAAATTTAGAATTTAGTACAATAAAATTAAACTCTAAAGCTAAAAATAGAGAGACTTACTTACAAAGACCAGATTTAGGAAGAGAGCTCGATGAGACTTCTGCAAAATTGTTAGAAAAAAAGGTTTATGATTTAGTATTTGTGATTGCAGATGGTCTATCTTCAAGAGCTATTCATGATAATGCAGTAAATTTCATATCTAGTTTATCGGCTAAATTAGAGGCAGACACAAGAGAGTGGAGTATAGCCCCAATATGTATAGTAAAACAAGGAAGAGTTGCAATTGGTGATGAAATTGGTCAGAGGCTAGATGCTAAAATAGTGGTTGTACTCATTGGTGAAAGACCAGGACTTAGTTCACCAGATAGTTTGGGGTTTTATATGACATGGAACCCACAAGTAGGGCTAAAAGATTCAAGTCGTAACTGTATATCAAATATTAGATCAGAAGGTTTGTCATATGATGAAGCATCAAATAAAGCACTATATCTAATAACAAAATCAACAGAGTTAGAACTCTCAGGAGTAAATTTGAAAGAGAGAAGTGCTGAGGAAATTACATGTAGAGCATCTATTGAGCAATAAACTTTTTCATATCATTAACCACAGACTCAATATCTCTTTCGCCATCTATTTTGTGTAGCAGTTTTTTAGACTCATAAAATTTCTGAATATTTTTAAGAGGTTCAGTATAAATTCTCATACGGTTTTTAAAAACTTCTATGTTGTCATCATCTCCACGATTTCGTCCAAGAACTCTGTTCATCGCTACTTTTTCACTAACTACTACTTCTATAACGGCCTTTAGAACTATATTTGGTTCCTTCTTTAGTACACTATCAAGCCCCATCATCTGCTCATCACTTCTTGGGTAGCCATCTATAAGGATAGTGCTACATGTAGAGCCATTGATAGCTTTTACTATGGTATCAAGTGCAACTTCAACAGGTACAAGCTCACCTGCACTCATGCGTTTACCTATAATTTTGCCAAGTTCGCTACCACTTGCCACTTCAGCACGAAGAAGCTCACCAGTTGAGTAGTGAGCTATGTTTTCGTCATGCTCTGCAATAATCTGGGCATCGGTAGTCTTACCACTACCAGGTGCTCCTATGATTAAAAAGAGATTTTTCATTACGATTTGGGTTTCTCTCTAAGTCTGATTCCCAAATCTCTAAGTTGTTCATTGTCAACAGAGCTTGGAGCTTGTGTTAGAAGGCATTGTGCTTTTTGAGTTTTAGGGAATGCAATAACATCACGAATAGATTCAGAGTTTGTTAAAAGCATGATAAGACGGTCAAGTCCCATTGCAAGTCCGCCATGAGGAGGTGCACCAAATTTTAGGGCATCAAGAAGAAATTCAAACTTCTCATTTGCCTCTTCCTCGCTTATGCCAAGTAGATCAAATACTCTTTTTTGCATCTCTGGCTTGTGAATTCTCATACTACCGCCACCAAGCTCTGTTCCATTTAAAACGATATCATAGGCTATACTTTCCATCTCGTCGATAGGAGCATTTATATCTTTTGGTTGAGTAAAAGGGTGGTGAAGAGCTTTAACTCTTCCATCAACTATCTCAAACATATCAAAGTCAACAACCCATACAAATTCAAATACTCCTGAAGGGATGATATCCATAATCTCAGCAAGATATATTCTAAATCTTCCCATATAATCAAGCACCAAGTTTTTCTCACCAGCACCAAAGAAGATTGCATCACCAACTTTAAGATCACTCACTTTGATGATTTCTTCCAAATCGTCTTCACTAAAAAACTTGGTAAGAGGACCTTTTAGTCCATCCTCTTTCATCTGGAAGTATCCAAGACCACTCGCACCAAACTTTCTTACATAGTCCTCAAAGCCCTTCATCTGTCTTTTTGAAAAGATATTGTCTCCATTTGGAACTTTTAAAGCCTTGATTCGGTTTTTCTTTTTGTCTTTTGCAATGCTGCTAAAAATCTCATTTTCACACTTAGCAAAGATGTCTATAACATCAACCATACTCAAATCATATCTGAGGTCTGGTTTGTCTGAGCCATACTTCTCCATAGCGTCTTTATATCTTATTCTATTAAATGGAGTTTTTATCTCATGTCCTGCCGCTTTAAAAATATCTACTAGTAAATCCTCTGTTACTTTTATAACATCTTCTTGGTCACAAAAGCTCATCTCAAGATCTATCTGTGTAAACTCTGGTTGTCTATCAGCTCTTAAGTCTTCATCTCTAAAACACTTTGCAATTTGGAAGTATCTATCAAACCCAGAGCACATAAGAAGTTGTTTAAAAAGTTGTGGAGATTGAGGAAGAGCAAAAAACTCTCCATTGTGCACACGACTTGGCACAAGATAATCTCTAGCACCTTCTGGTGTAGATTTTGTAAGAATTGGAGTTTCAACTTCTAAAAAACCTTGGCTATCTAGCAGGTTTCTTGCAGCTATAGTAGCTTTACTTCTTAGCTTAAAAGTCTCATATGATTTTGCATTTCTTAAGTCTAAAAATCTATATTTTAGTCTTGTATCTTCTCCAACTTTGTTATCACCAATTACAAATGGAACAGGCTCACTAGCATTTTCAACTATAAGCTCTTCAACTACAATCTCAATTTTTCCAGTTTTTAGCTTTGGATTTTCAAGCCCTTCACCTCTAGCCCTTACAGTTCCTTTTGCTCTTAAAACAAACTCATCTCTAATGGTATTTGCTACCTCATGTGCTTGCTTGCTATCTGCTGGGTCACACACAAGTTGAACCAGTCCACTTTTGTCACGAAGGTCTATAAATATAATTCCACCATGGTCTCTATCGTTGTTACTCCAACCACAAAGCTCTACTCTTTCACCTATGTTTTCTTCACTTAAATCTGTACAGTAATGACTTCTCAAGATAATTCCTCTGTTTTTATAAGGCTATTATTTTAGCTAAAATTAGTATAAATACTACTTAAGTGCCTAATCACAATAAATCTTTAAACATGAAGTGCAATTTTTGAAAGATAAGGTAAAATTCGTAAATAATTTCATATTAATTAAATAAACGATAAAATAATGTATGAAAATAACAGATACAAATGAGCGACTAAAACAGATACAGTGTGTTGGGTTAATTAGCAAGCCATATGACACAGGATTAACTAATCATTTTATAAAAATTAAGAGTGCACTTTTAAGATATGGTGTTGAGCTTTTGGTTGAGAGTAGAAGTTCTGAGCTTCTTGGGTGTGAAGGAGTTAGTTTTGATGAGATGTGCAGAAGAAGTGACTTTCTTATAGCTCTTGGTGGAGATGGAACTCTCATATCACTTTGTAGAAGGAGTTTTGAATACGCAAAGCCAGTTTTGGGAGTGTATGCAGGACAACTTGGTTTTTTGACAGATATAAAAACAGAAGAAGTTGAGAGTTTTATAGATAAAATTTTCACTCAAGAGTATCGTATAGATACCCGCATGATGCTTGAAGTATCTTTACATGTAGAGGGTGCAAAACAGACAATAGTAGCATTTAACGATGTAGTTTTTTCTCGTCCAAAGCTTTCAGGTATGGCGACAATAGAAGCATATATAGATGGAGAACATATAAACTCATATTATGGAGATGGGTTGATAGTTTCGACCCCTACAGGCTCTACAGCATACAATGTATCAGCTGGTGGACCTGTTGTTTATCCTCTTACAAAGGCTCTTATACTTACTCCTGTTTGTCCACATTCGTTAACTCAAAGACCACTTGTTCTTCCTGTAAACTTTGAGGTTAAGTTTAAAAGTGGCGATGAAGATACAGTTATCATAGTTGATGGGCAAGATACATACTGTATTGGAGATTATGATTTTGTGAGTATAAAGATAGCTGAAAATGGTGCAAAACTTATACATAGGATGGATAGAAATTACTTTAAGGTACTAAAAGAAAAGCTTCATTGGGGGCTTAAATGATAGAGCGTTTAAAAGTTAAAAATCAGCTTAGTTTTCAAGAGGTAGATGTCTCATTTAGTAGTGGATTGATTGCATTTACAGGTCCAAGTGGAGCAGGAAAGTCTGTATTTATGCAAGCGATATTGTCAGTTTTTGGACAAAGTGATGCAAATGCAAGTAGTGTGGAAGCAACCGTAACAGACAAGATTGATTTGGAAAAATATGGTTTACAAAGTGATGATATAAATATATTTAGATATACAAAAGACAGAGCAACTAGGTACTTTATAAACACATCAAGTGTGTCTAAAAAGAGTATGTTCGAGATATCTAGCAGTTTTTTAAATTCGTTAGCAGTTCGAGATAGTGAAGAGTTTGAAAATGAAAGAGTTATCCATCTTCTTGATGCACTAATAGGGAAAAAAGATCCTCTGCATTTGAATGAAACTATAGAGTATAAAGAGCTCTTTTTTGAGTATAAAGAGCTTAAAGAGAAGCTTGAAAGTATAGAAGAGAAAGAGAGAAAGATAGAAGAGCTTAAAGAGTTTGTATCTTTTGAGATAGCAAAGATAGATGATATATCTCCAAAAATTGGAGAAGATGAAGAGCTTATGAGTTTTAAACGATCTTTATCAAAAAAAGAGAAGATACAAGAGAGTCTAAAAGTAGCCAATGAGATTTTTTCGTGTGAGAGTGGTGTAAGTGAGTTTCTCTCTTTGATTGAGAGAGACAGTAGTTTTTTTGATGAGTCAATGAATGAGCTTAGAGCGATAATTGAAGATGAAACAGATAGATTAAATGACCTTGAAGATCAAGATATCGAGTCTATTTTAGAGAGAATTGAGAAGATATCAGGATTAAAAAATAGATATGGAAGCATAGAAGAGATTTTAGAGTATAGAGACAAAAAGATAAAAGAGCTTGAAGAGTATGATAATATAAGCTTTGAAAAAGCAAAACTTATCTCTGTATGTAAAGAGAAGTTAGAAGTTTTGCAAGGCAAAGCGGAGGTTATATCAAAAAGAAGAGAGGACTCTTTAAAAACTTTAAATATGCAGATAGATAACTATCTTGATATGCTCTATATGCCAAAAGTGGATATATCGATAGAAGATGTAGACCTTTATGAATATGGAAAAGATTTCTTACATGTAGAGCTTGGAAGAGTTAACATAAAAAAGATAAGTTCAGGAGAGTATAATAGACTAAGACTAGCATTTATAGCTACTACAAGTGAGTATCTTTTAGATGTTGGAGGAGTTTTAATTTTAGATGAGATAGATGCAAATCTTAGTGGAAAAGAGTCTATGAGTGTGGCAAAAGTTTTAAAGATACTTTCAAAAAAGTATCAAATATTTGCTATATCACATCAGCCTCAACTCTCAAGTCAAGCAGATTCTCACTTTTTAGTTACAAAAGAAGATGGTATAAGTAGTGTAACACTTTTAGCAAAAGAGGAGCGCATAGTTGAACTTGCTCGTATGGTAAGTGGAGAAGAAGTAAGTGAAGAAGCTATTATATTTGCAAAGAAATTATTAGGGATAGAATAAAATGAACAATAAAATACTTTTAGTTGAGGACAACAAGGCTTTATCAAAATTGATATCAAAAAAAATTACAGAAAATATAGATTTTGAAGTTGATATTGCACATACACTTAAAGAGGCACAGACATTTATAGGAAGTAAAAATAGTTATTTTATAGCATTGCTAGATCTAAATTTACCTGATGCACCAAATGGTGAAGTTGTTGATTATATGATTAGTAAAAAAGTACCTTCTATTGTTTTGACTGCTAATGTTGATCAAAAAACAAGAGATGAAATTTTGAAAAAAGATGTTATTGATTATGTTTTTAAAGGCAATATGGATGATGTAAATTACATATTTCATCTGATAGAGAGATTATCAAAAAATAGAGATTATAAGGTACTCGTTGTTGATGACTCTATTGTTATGAGAAATGAGATGAAGAGACTTTTAAACCTTCAAATGTATAAGGTATTTAGTGCTGCTCATGGTGAAGAGGCTCTTGTATATATGAAAGATAATCCAGATATAAAGCTTGTGCTTACAGATTATAATATGCCAGTTATTGATGGTTTTGAGCTTACGAAAACTTTAAGGGAAGAGTATAGCAAAATGCAACTAAGTATTATAGGTATCACAGCAAACAGCGATCAAATGGTATCTTCAAAGTTTCTAAAAATTGGTGCAAATGATTTTATAAATAAGCCTTTTACAAAAGAGGAGCTTGTTTGTAGAGTAAACAATGCAATAGAGTCAATGGAGTATATAGAAACTATAAGTGATATGGCAAATACCGACTTTTTAACAGGGGCTAGAAATCGAAGGAGCTTTTTTAAAGAGGTTGAGGCATATATGGATTATGCTAGAGCAAATAATGAAGAGTTTGCAGTTGCAATGATAGATATAGATCACTTTAAAAAGATAAATGATGCTTATGGTCATGACATGGGAGATATTGCAATTAAAGAGCTTGTAAGATTGATTACTGAGAGTATAAAAGGTGCAGATATTGTTGCTAGATTTGGCGGAGAAGAGTTTTGTGTTCTTCTTAAAAATATAGATAAAAGTAGTGCAATTGAACTTTTTGTGAGGTTGCGTATAAGAGTAGCTCAAAATATAATCAATATAAAGAGTAATAAGATTCAATACACAGTCTCAATCGGTATTACATTTAACTGTGATGAAGATATAGAGGAGATGATAAATCAAGCAGATATGGCTCTTTACAATGCAAAAAATAGTGGACGAAATAGAGTAGAAATAGCAGATGCGGAGTAAAAAATGATTATAGATACACATGCTCACTTGGATGATGAGAGATATAAAGATGATATAGAAGAGGTTATAGCAAATGCTAAAGCGAGTGGCATTGAGGGAGTTTTGATACCTGGTGCAGATATAAATGACTTAAAAAAAGCACAAAAAATAGCCCATGACAATAAACATATATTTTTTGCTGCAGGTGTTCATCCCTACCATCATGAACAGTATGATGAAAAAGTTTTAAGAGGTTTTTTAGAAGATGAAAAGTGCATAGCTGTTGGTGAGTGTGGGCTTGATTATTTTAGACTTCCAGAAGATGAAGAGGAAAAAAATTTAGAAAAGAAACAACAACAAGAGATTTTTAAAGCTCATATAGAGCTTGCAAGAAGTGTAAAAAAGCCATTGATTGTTCATATTCGTGATGCAAATGATGATAGTCGAAGAGTTCTTGTTGAAAACAGTGCAAAAGAGATAGGAGGAGTTCTTCACTGTTACAATGCAAGTGAACATCTACTACCTTTAGCTAATGATGGTTTTTATTTTGGAATTGGTGGAGTTTTGACATTTAAAAATGCAAAACAATTAGTAGATGTATTGGGTAAAATTCCACTAGATAGGATAGTAGTTGAAACAGATGCACCATATCTAACACCACATCCAAATAGAGGAAAAAGAAATGAGCCAGCGTATACAAAGTATGTGGTAGAAAAAATAGCAAAATTATTAAATATGACAGTTAGTCAAGTTGAAGAGCTAACAACAAATAATGCAAAAAGGCTCTTTAAAGCATTTCAAAAGTGAAAATTAGATAACATCATCATAC
>Ga0256840_1000672_pt1 | contig 34445 bp, 27 predicted proteins | sample 355202metaG_FD_185969 | JGI IMG/M metagenome (GOLD analysis project Ga0256840, IMG submission 185969) | Hydrothermal vent microbial communities from Mid Atlantic Ridge, Atlantic Ocean - 355-202 | ecosystem: Environmental > Aquatic > Marine > Hydrothermal vents | place: Atlantic Ocean: Mid...
AGGAGCCGGGTGGTGCCCATCCGTCGCCACCGGCAGGGGTGCATGGTCTGCGGGGAGGAGTTGCTCTATGACAACGAGCCCCGGGAGCGACGCTGTCACTTCTGCGGCTCCAGCGGCAGGGTAAGCGTGGTCTGCCGGCAGGGCCACTATATCTGCGATCAGTGCCACCAGGAGGAGGCCCTGGCCGTGATCAGGCATATCTGCACCACAAGCCGCGAAGAGGACATGCTGCGGCTGCTGACCACGATCCGCAGTCATCCGGCCGTGCCCATGCACGGACCGGAACACCACGCCATGGTTCCCGGGATCATCCTTGCCGCCTACCGCAACAGTGGCGGCAGCATCGGCAGCGAAACCATTGCCACCGGCATCGAGCGCGGGGCCGGGGTGCCCGGCGGGGCCTGCGGATTCTGGGGCAGTTGCGGTGCCGCCGTCGGTGCCGGCATTGCCGCGGCCCTGATCCTCGATGCCACGCCGCTCACTCCGCATCCCCGTCAGCAGGCGCAGGCATTTGCCGCCGCCATCCTGGGCCGGATCGCCGAGATCCGCGGCGGCCGCTGCTGCCAGCGGGAGACCTGGCTGGCCCTGCGGGCCACCGCGCGCCTGTCCGGCCGGTACCTGGGCCGCACGCTCAGGGCCGGGGAGATCCTCCGCTGCAGCCAGTACCGGGAAAACAAAGAGTGCATCCGCAGACAGTGTCCCTTATGGGAGAACAGGAGCCGCCAGGCCATGACAGGACTGACCTTTCTGAACATGGCCAGGTGACGGACCCTCCCTGTCTGCCCCTGCGCGCTCCTGCCCGTCTGCCTGCAGGTACTGATCGAACCGGGACGAACCGATGCTGAAAGAACTGACCGTCAACTTCTCCAACCTGCTGCTGTCCCTCTCCGATGCCGTGGACCTCGCCAATGCCGAGATCGCTGCCCACCAGATGCGGACCGCCTTTATCACCTGGCAGCTCTGCAAGGTCGGCCGGATCCCTGTGGAGAGGATGAACCTGCTCTACATGGCGGCCCTGCTGCACGACATCGGCGCCCTGTCCATGGAGGAGAAGGAGCGACTGCACGCCTTTGGCCGCATCGATCCTGAAGTCCACTGTGTCCTGGGGCAGGCGCTGTTCGAGCTGTCGCCCCAGTTTGCCCCGGCGGCCGGTATTGTCCGCTATCATCACCGGCCCTGGCAGGAGTGGGACGCACCCCTGGACCGGCCGGAGGTGTTCGGAGCACAGGTCCTCCTGCTCGCCGATCTCGTCGAGCGACTCATTGACCGGAAGACCTATATCCTGCTCCAGGTGGACAGGATCAAGAAGGAGGTGCTGGCCGCCTCCGGAACCGACATCCATCCTGAGATCGTTGATCTCTTCATGCAGGTGGTGCACAGGGAAGACTTCTGGTTTGACCTGACCTCGCCCCGCCTCTACTCCCTCCTGCTCCATTCCGGGCCGCACCGGCTCACCGAGATCGGCAGCAGCGACGTCTTTTCCATCGCCTCCCTTTTCCGCCACATCGTGGATTTCAAGTCGCCCTTCACCGCTACCCATTCCACCGGCGTGGCCGAGTGTGCCGTGCTCCTCGCGCAGAAATTCGGCCTGACAGACTCCGAGATCGTGCAGATGGAGATCGCCGGCTATTTCCACGACCTGGGCAAGCTGGCCATTCCCAATGCCATCCTCGAAAAACCCGGCAGCCTGACCCGGGACCAGTTCGCGGTGATCCGGCAGCACACCTACTTCACCTACTCGGTACTCAACACCATCGGCGGGCTCGACCAGATAGCCCGGTGGGCGGCCTTCCACCACGAGCGGCTCGACGGCTCGGGCTATCCTTTCCACATCGGGGCCGACATGCTCGACATCGGTGCACGGATCATGACCGTGGCCGACCTGTTCACGGCCGTGGCCGAGGACAGGCCCTATCGCAACGGGCTGGAGCGGGACAAGATCGCAAAGATCCTGGTATCGCAGGTGAACAGGAACGGTATCGACAGGGGGATCGCGACCCTGCTGCTGGATCACTTCGACGAGATATCGGCGCAGGTCAGGGAGAAACAGTCCCGCTGCCGGACGATGTTCGAGGAGAAGTTCCAGGGCAGGGCCTGAGACCCTGCCGGGTCAGGACCATTATCACACGGAGGATACTGCGGTGTCGGAACATTTCACGGGACTGCGTTTGCAAATGGTTAACGTGGTGGAATTCTCAGGTTGTCTGCTCCACCAGTTCAGTCCGGATCGCGGCCCATGGGCCAATGGTGTTGCTTTCCTGTGGTATGACCGGTAAACTGAAAATAGAAAAAAATTGAGAACTCAGTGTGATAGATTTGTCTGACCGTTTGGGGCAGATCCGTTGCCGGCCAAGGGTTTTCCGAACAAAAGCCGGTTGTTACCACGGGATGTGGCATGGATTGGAAGCTCGTTTTCGACACCCTCGGGGAGCTGGCCCTGCTCCTGGACAGTGAGCGGCGGGTGGTGGCGGCCAACGCCGCCACCCGGCAGCGGACAGGTCTGGACGATGCGGAGCTGGTGGGGCGCCGCTGTTTCGAGGTCCTCGGCTGCCGGCAATACCTGGCCGATGGATGCGGCGGCCACTGCCCGGCCCGGGACGCCACCGACAGGGGCGTGGATGCGGAGGTGCCGCTCCTGGATTCGGTCTTTCTCGTCAGCCTGAAGCAGTTGCCGGCAGAGGCGGACGAGGGTGACCTGTTCCTGCTTACGGCACGGGATATCGGGGCACAGAAAAAAACCGCTGCCGAACTGGAAAAGAAGAACCGTGCCCTGACGACCCTGAGTGAGTGCAACCAGCTCCTGGTGCGGGCCCGCAGTGAGATGGGGCTGGTCCGGGACCTGTGCCGCATTCTGGTGGAGCTGGGCGGCTACCGGCTGGCCTGGGTGGGGTATGCCATGGACGATGATCGTAAGAGCGTCCGGCCGGTGGCCCATTACGGCGTTGAGGACAACTATCTCGAGCGGATCGATGTCACCTGGTCCGAGATGCCATCGGGTCAGGGACCCACCGGCACCGCCATCCGCGAACAGCGGCCGGTCCGTTGCCGGGACATCCTCAACGACCCCCGGTTTGCTCCCTGGCGGGAAGAGGCGAAGCAGCGACGGTATGCCTCCTCCATTGCCCTGCCCCTGCTCACCGACGGCCGCTGCCTTGGCGCCCTCAATATCTACTCTCCCCGCGCGGATGGCTTCGACCAGGAAGAGACCCGGCTGCTGAAGGAACTGGCCGACGACCTGGCATTCGGCCTCGGCGCCCTGCGGACCCGGATCGCGCACCAGCAGGCCCTGCAGGCGCTGAAGGCCTCGGAGACCAAGTATCGCAAGCTCGTCGAGACCGCCCATGACGCCATCTTCCTGGCCGATGCCGACACCGGGATCATCCTCGATGCCAACAGGGCGGCGGAGAAGCTGCTTGCCAGGCCGCTGGCGGAGATCATCGGCATGCACCAGGCCGACCTGCATCCGTCCGGGGACGGCAGCCTCTACCGTCCCCTGTTTCAGCGGCATGTAGAGGCAGGCGAGATCCTGGCCGAGGATATCTTTGTGGTCAACAGCCGCGGCCAACAGATCCCGGTGCAGGTCAGCGCCAATGCCTTTTTCCTGGACGGCCACAAGGTGATCCAGGGGATTTTCCGGAATGTCAGGGAGGCGAGAGCGGCGGAGGAGCGGGTCCGCGACCTGCAGAAGATGGAGGCCATTGCCACCCTGGCCGGCGGCATAGCCCACGATTTCAACAATATCCTCTCGCCCATCATCGGCTATGCCGAGATGGCCCTGCTCCAGGCACCGGAGGAGGGTGAGCTGCGCACCGACATCGGCCGCATCCTCGACGGGGCCCAGCGGGCCCGGGAACTGGTCCGCCAGATCCTCAATATCAGCCGCAGCCATCCGCAGCCGAGCAGGCCGACCCGGGTCCAGCCGGTGGTCGAGGAGGCGGTCCGTTTTCTCCGTTCCACCATCCCGGCCTCCATCGAGCTGCGCAGCAGCATCGATCCGGCCTGCCGGCCGGTGTGCTGTGACGGCACCCAGATACACCAGGTGGTCATGAACCTGTGCACCAACGCCTACCAGGCCATGCGGGAGGGCGACGGCCTCCTGGAGATCCGGCTGGATCCGGTCCGGATCGGTGATGCCGGGGCCCGGCAGGGGGAACTGCCGCCAGGCGAGTATGTCCGCCTCACGGTGCGCGATACCGGGCCGGGCATGGAGCAGCTGGTGCTTGCCCGCATCTTTGAACCCTATTTCACCACCAGGGCCAAGGGCGAGGGGACCGGGCTGGGGCTGGCCGTGGTCCACGGTATCGTCAAACAGTATCGCGGCCACGTGCGGGTGGAGAGCGTTGTCGGCAGGGGGACGAGCTTCGAGGTCTATCTGCCGGTGGCGGCAGAGTGTGACGAGGCCGCGGCCGGCGCCGGGGAGCGTGCCATACCCCAAGGGCACGGCGAGAGGATCCTGCTGGTGGATGACGACACCCTGGTGATCGGCACCACGCAGCGGATCCTGGAGAGCCTGGGCTACCGGGTGACGGCCCTCTCCGATGCCGGCAGGGCGTGGGAGCTTTTTGCCGCAGACCCATCCTGCTTCGACCTGGTCCTCACGGATCAGACCATGCCCCGCATGACAGGATCGGAACTGGCCGGCAGGATGCTGGCCCTGCGGCCGGATCTGCCGGTCATTCTCTGTACCGGCTACAGTCCGCAGGTGTCGGCGGAAGAGGCGCAACGGCTCGGTATCCGGGAATTTCTGATGAAACCACTGGATCGGGCCGCCCTGGCCGGGGCCGTGGCCAGGGGCCTGGCCGGGGATGGCTGAAGGCTGATAGTTCCGCAGCAGGCCATCCGGGGGTCCGCGCTGAGCTGCCCGCACTCGCGGCTGCCCGCACAGCGGCCTGCCGGAGTCTCGCTGCGCCCGCTTACCTGCCTGCCGGCCGGCGATCACGCCCACCTGACGCACTGCTGGGCTTTTACGAACTTTTATGCACTTTTTGCATTGGCCCGGATGGTTCGTCCCGCGCCGTTGTCAGATACGGATGGTTCCCGCCATGTAGAGTACCGCCCTGCCACGGATCAGGACACGGTTGCCACGCAATTCGCATTCCAGCTCTCCACCGCGAGCGGACAGTTGCCGGGCCCTCAGGCGGTTCCTGCCCAGCCGTCTGGCCCAGAACGGCGTCAGGGTACAGTGGGCCGAGCCGGTGACCGGGTCTTCCGGAATGCCCACGCCCGGCGCGAAGAAACGGCTGACAAAATCGGTCTCTGCTCCCGGGGCGGTGACAATGACGCCCCGGCGGTCCAGCCTGGCCAGGAGGCCGAAATCCGGTGCCAGGGTCTGCACCTCTTCCGGGCTGCCAAGCAGGACGAGGTAGTCATCGGAGCGTAGAACGGCCAGGGGCTTCCTGCCCAGGGCCGGCACCAGCAACTCCGGTGCCGGGCAGCTCAGGGGCGGCGATGCCGGAAAGTCCAGTTCCAGCAACGGTCCCTGCCGCCGCACCGCGAGGGGGCCGCTGGCGGACAGGAAGCGGATCGTGTCCTCCCTGTAGCCCAGCTCGTGGTACAGGACCCAGGCGCTGGCCAGGCTGGCGTGACCACACAGGGCGACCTCAGTCACCGGCGTGAACCAGCGGATCCTGTATGCATCCTCCTGGCGGACGAAAAAGGCGGTCTCGGACAGGTTGTTCTCTGCCGCGATCTTCTGCAGCAGGTCATCGGGCAGCCAGGTGTCCAGCGGGCAGACCGCGGCTGGGTTACCGGCAAAGGGGTGATCGGTGAAGGCATCGACCTGATACAGGGGAAGGTTCATGGCAGAATCCCGGTTGGGCGGGAGAGGGTGGTTGGGGCTGCAGGCCGGCCGGAGGCAACCGGGGCCGCTGTTCCTGCCCGGCCGAAACAGTGATGGGCCATGACCAGGTCAGCGGTGCGGCTGTTCAGGTGGGAGAAATCGTAGACCAGCTCGGCCCTGCGCCGGCCTGTCTCGTCCACCAGGTGGTGGTAGATGTCGATGAAGGGGATGGCACGCCTGCGGCAGCAGGCCGCGAGCCGGCGGTTCATCTCCTCGGTGTAGCGGGTCCGCTCCGCCCGGCTGGCCAGGAAGGGGTAGCTCAGCCTGCTGCGCCAGCGCAGGGCCGACGGCGTGCTGAAGTCGCCGGTGGGCACGACGTTGAAGACATGGATCCGGTAGCCCTCGGCCCGCAGCCCGGCCACGTAATCGGTGTAGCGTTCCGCCGTCTCCCGGATCAGGACGCCGGTGGCCACGTTCCGCTTGCGGTGCTGGTACTTGATGTGGATACGCACGTCCACCTCGCCGAAGACGAAAATCAGATGGCGGTCGGCAAGCGGCTCCACGATGCCGCGGATGCGCCTGTCATGGCGGGCGATGTTGTAGGCGGTCCTGCCGTCGAGTTTGTTGCAGCCGTAGAGCCGGGTCGAGTCGGCAATGAGCGGGTGGTTCTCGAAACAGCGCTGGGAGTGGGAGTCGCCCACCGTGAAGATCTGTGGAGTGCGGCCGGCCATGGGCCCGCCATGCGGGCAGCCGCCATCGCGTGCAGGTAAGTGCGGGCTCCGGATGGCGTGCTGCTGAACATTTGCCTTCATCTCGTCTCAGGCTCCGATCATCTCCTCTTCCAGCATCCGGTCGGCGAAGTCCATCACGAACCGGCGCTGGGCCGCTGTCGCCCTGGCAATACAGCTGCAGTGCATGTTGTGGGCGCTGCGGACCAGGAACTCGAACCGTACCTGGGTGGGCTCCAGGATCACGGAGAAGTAGAAGGGGCCGCATTTCTCGTGACCCTGCTGGGCCGGCCCCAGCAGGTCGGGCGGGATCTCCAGGAAAAAGACCCCTTCCAGGCCTGCCGGCTTGAGGGTGCGTTTGAGATAACTCTCGATGTTGTCCCGTTCCAGAAACGATATCTCGTCGATCACGTACTGTCGCATGGAAGTGTCCTTGTCAGAAAACAGAAATCAGAATGCAGAAGTCAGAAAAGAGAAGCCCCGGCATGGCCCCCGAAAGCAGTTGCCGCCCGCGGCTTGTACGGCCTGTCCGTCTCTTCAAAGATCCAGGCCGGTGGTGTCCCTGTTCAGCAGCTCGCAGCCTTCCTCGCCCACCACCACCATGTTCTCCAGCCGGATGCCGCCCCAGCCGGGCAGGTAGATGCCCGGCTCCACCGTGACCACCATGCCGGGGCGCAGTTTCTTCCTGCTCCGCGGCGAAAGCCGTGGTTCCTCATGCACCGCCAGGCCCACCCCGTGGCCGAGGGCGTGGCCGAAGAGGTCGCCGTACCCGCCATCGGCGATGACGCGGCGGGCGGCCCGGTCCACGTCCCGGCAGATGGCGCCGGGCCGGATTGCCGCGGTGGCGGCGAGCTGGGCCCTGCGCACCAGCCGCAGCCGTTCGGTGAAGGTCTTTTCAGGCCGGCCGGCGATGAAGGTCCGGGTCATGTCCGAGCAGTAGCCGTCCAGGACAAGGCCCATGTCGATGAGGACCAGGTCGCCGGTGTTCAGCTCCCGCTCTCCGGGAACGGCATGGGGCCGGGCCGCATTGCCGGCAAAGGCGACGATGGTGTCGAAGGCGGGACGTTCGGCCCCGAGTTCGCGCATGGTCAGTTCGATGGCCAGGGCGACCTCCCGTTCGGTCATGCCCGGTTCGATGGTGCTGTGGACGAGACGAAAGACCTGCTCATTGAGGAGGACCGCTTTCCTGAGACGCCCGATCTCCTCCCGGTCCTTGATGATCCGCATGCCCTCCACCAGGTTGCTGAGCGGCACCAGCCCGCAGCCGATGCGGCGGGCCATCTTCTCCATCCTGAGGACGGTGGCGTGAAGGATATAGTGGCTCTCGAATCCCAGGGTCCGGATGGAGAGGGCAGGGAGGAGCTTCTCCAGCAGCGGGATCACGCCGCGGCGGTACTGCTCGACCCGGTATCCTGCGGCCTCTTCCCGGGCCTGGAGGATAAAGCGGGAATCGGTGAGCAGCAGGGGCGTGCCCCGGGCCGGGATGAGGAGGACGCCGGAGGTCTCCTCGATGCCGTGGTCACAGGCGGTGTAGCCGCTGAGATAACGGCGGTTGTCGGGCTGGGTGACCAGGAAGCCGTCAAGGCCGCGGCGGCGGATCCTGGCCTGCAGTGCTTCAAGACGCGGAGCAGTAGTCATGGCCGGTGGTGGACAGAGGTTCAGGCCGGCAGGAGCCGCTGACGCAGGAGATCCTTGTGCTGTTCCAGGACCTGGTTGTACTGATCGTCCAGTTCCGCCTTGACCCGGCTCCACTCCTCCTGGAATTTCGGCTGCAGGGTGGGGTCGATGCGGATGTCCTGCCGGGCCAGCTCCGGCTGCTGGGCCAGCATCTGTTCGTACTGCATGCGCACCTGTTCCTCGAGCTGCTGCCGCAACTGCTGCCGGTGCTGACCGTACTGGCCGCCGATATGCTGCATCTCGCGGCAGATCGCCTCCAGGTCGCCTGCGCCGCCGCCCAGCTCCAGGATGCCCCTGGTCGCTTTTTCCGACCGTTGCCGGGCCATGTCGTCCCTGGGCAGGATGATGTTGCGCAGCAGCGCCTCCAGCATACCGCTGCGGATGGCCATCTGTTCCCCGGCCGGCTGGTCGGCCAGGATCTCTGCCAGGGAGCCGCCCTTGCCATCGAGGTATTCCGCGGCCAGGTGCATGCCCTTTTTCCGGGCCTCGTCCCGGGCCAGTTCCTCGCTGGTGGCCCTGCCCATGCGGGCGGCCCGTTCCATGACCAGGTCCATGGTGGATCGTATTTCAGCCATTGTCGTCTCCTGAGTGGGCGTTCTGCTGTGGTTGACGTCTGCTGACTATACGCAATCTGCGGCCAAACTACAAGCCGGGATCACGAATCAGGCGGACAGCGAAAAAACCGTCCATGGCCTCGCCGGGCAGGGGGTGGAAGCAGCCGTGGTCGTCCACGAGACAGGCGGCTGATTCCGGCAGCAGCCGGCGGGGGTCGTCCAGGGAAAAATCAGGGTTGTCGGCCAGGAACCGCTGCACGACCTGGTGATTCTCCTCCTGCTCCAGGGAACAGGTGGCATAGACGAGGACACCCCGGGCGGCCAGCAGGCCGGCGGCGGTGGCGAGCAGGTTCAGTTGCAGATTCTGGTAGCGGTCAGGGTCTTCGGGTTGCCTGTTCCAGCGGATATCCGGGTGGCGGCGGATGACGCCGGTTCCGGAACAGGGCGCATCGATGAAGATGGTGTCGAAGATCTCGCCGGTGGAGGCGGCAAACTGCTCCAGGGTGCCGGCAAAGGGACGTGTCTGCGGCGATAATCCCAGGCGGGCCAGGTTCTCCCGCAGCAGCCTGAAGCGGCGCGGATCGGGCTCCACAGCCGTAATGGAAACTCTGCCAGCGGCATCGAGGAGCAGGGAGGCGGTCTTGCCGCCCAGCCCGGCGCAGCCGTCCAGGTGACGGCCGCCGGGCCGCAGGGGACCGGCAAGGAGACAGGCCAGCTGCGCGGCCTCGTCCTGGACCAGGAAAAGCCCATCTCCGTAGCCGGGCAGGCCGGTCACCGGGCCGGCAAAGGAGCGCAGGCAGATGCTCTCCGGGGCATGGGCGCCGGGGATGGCGTCGCATCCTGCAGCGTGCAGTCGTGTCAGCAGTTCGTCCCTGCTGGTACGGCGGGTGTTGGTCCGCAGGACGAGCGGCGGCGCGGTGTTGTTCAGCCGGCAGATGGCCTCGGCGATCCGTGTGCCCCATCGCCGCTGCCAGCGATCCAGCAGCCAGTGGGGGTGGTTGAGCAGGGGGCGGCCATCGGCCAGGGCCGCATCCGGGGCGGGCAGGCTCTTTCGGTCACGGGCCATGGCGCGCAGGACCCCGTTGACGAAACCGAGCAGCCATCCCGGCTGCCGGGCCGCCTTCAGGCTCCGCATGGTCTCGTTGACCGCGGCTGACGGCGGCACCCGGTCGAGCAGCAGCAGCTGGTAGGCGCCCACCCGCAGGGCGGCCAGGGTGCGGGGTTTCATCTTCCGCAGCGGATGACTGGCCATCATGGCGATGACATGGTCCAGGTACTGGCGGTGGCGCAGGACCCCGTAGACGATCTGCTTGGCCAGTTGCCGGTCCCGGGCCGGCAGCGTGGCCAGGAGTGGTTCGAGAAATCCGTCCACGGGACGGCCCGATCCCTGCCACCGGCAGAGGGCCTCGATGGCCGCGCCGCGGGCGCCGGCCGGTTGTGGATGCCGTTTTTTCATGGTCCGGGCTCAGAGGAAACTGCCGACCCCGTTTTTTCCCTGGCGCTTGACCTCGAAGAGGGCGTGGTCGGCGCAGGCGAGCAGGTCGGTCAGGGTCTGGGCGTCGGTGGGGAAGGTGGCAACACCGCAGCTCACGGTGATGCGGATGGACAGGTCCATGGTGGTGAGGAAGCGCGTCTCCTCGATGGCGCTGCGGATCGCCTCGGCCACCAGCATGCCCTGCTGCCGGTCATGGCCCGCCAGGACGATGACGAATTCGTCGCCGCCATAGCTGACACCGTAGCAGCCCTCGGGCAGCACCGAGCGGGTCACGTCGGCCAGCTCGGCGATGGTACGGCTGCCGTTGAGATGGCCGTAGGTGTCGACCACAAACTTGAAGTTGTCGATATCCATGAAGATCACCGACAGAGGCCGGGTGCGGTGCATGTCGAGCTGACCCTGCAGGGTCTGGTAGAGATACCGGGTATTGTAAAACCCGGTGAGGTCGTCCCGGATGGAAAGCTCGCGGTACCTGGCCTCGCTGGCCTTCAGCTCCTGCTGGGTACGGCGCAGGGAGAGATGGGTCTGGATCCGCGCCAGCAGTTCCGCCCGGGTATAGGGCTTGATGACATAGTCCTGGCCACCGGCGGAAAAGCCGGTGATGATGTCCTTCTTGTCGTTCCTGGCCGTGACAAAGAGGACCGGGATGTCACTGGTATGGATGTCCTGTTTCAGTTGCCGGCAGACATCGAACCCGGACAGGCCGGGCATGTCCACGTCCAGCAGGACCAGGTCCGGCCGGATGGTGGGCAGGACGGCCAGGGCCTTTTCGCCGTTGGTGACCTCGGCCACCCGGTAGCCGGCCTTGGTGAGGACCTCGCTCAGCAGCCGCAGGCTGACCGGGTTGTCATCGGCGATGAGGATGACAGGTTTTCTCGAGAGTTTTTTCATTGCCCGTAACGGATCACAGGGTTTTCAGTTTGTCCGGAGGCAGGAACAGTTCACCGGCGCAGCAGGCGGCACGTACCGTTTTCCGACAGAACCGGCAGGCAGGAAATCAAAAAACAGCCAAACTCCAGTGGACTTTTCAGGCCGATTTGCTAGCATGATATAGTTTATCATAAGAGCGTGATATTGTCTGGAAGGAGAGGCATGAAAATTCATGTTTTCAGAAAAATTTCCAGGGCAGTGTCGCGGATTCTCCGGCTTCCCCGGACTTTCGATGGTCTGAACAACGGCTCATGAGAAAAACAGCATCTATTACCGCGCTGCTCCTGGTTGTCCTGCTGGTGGCCGGCGCGGCGGCAACGACCCTGGACGAAGTCCGCAAACGGGGAACCCTCCGCTGTGGTGTCTCCACCGGTCTGGCCGGATTCTCCAAGCCCGATGCAAAGGGACGGTGGACCGGCCTGGACGTGGATGTCTGCCGGGCCGTGGCCGCGGCCGTGCTCGGTGACGCCGAGCAGGTGAAGTTCGTTCCCCTGACCAGGCGGGAGCGGTTCACCCGGCTGCAGGCCGGCGATGTCGATATCCTGGCCCGCAATACCGCCTGGACCCTGACCCGGGACAGCTCCCTGGGGCTCAATTTCACCCATACCACCTTTTTTGATGAGCTCCATTTCCTGGTCACGAAAAGACTCGGGGTTCGCAGTGCCGGTGAACTGGACGGCAGCACTGTCTGCCTGCGGGCGGACGATCCGAACGATCGACTGGTGGCGGATTTCTTTGCCCGCAACCGGATGCACTACAGGGCCGTGACCGTGGACTCCCTGCAGCAGGCGGTCAGCAGCTTCGAGGGAGGCCGGTGCGATGTCCTGCCCTGTTTCCTGTCCAGCCTGCCCGGCCTCCGGGCCCGGCTCACCCGGCCCGGCGAGGCCGTGACCCTGCCGGAGATGGTTGCCAGGGCGCCCCTGGGGCCGGTGGTCCGCCAGGGTGACGACGGCTGGTTCAATATCGTGCGCTGGACCATCTTTGCCATGATCGATGCCGAGGAACTGGGAGTACGTTCAGGGAACGTGGACAAGATGCTGGATTCGCCCAATCCGGCCATCCGGCGGCTGCTCGGCCTGGAGGGAATCCGCGGGGTGGGGCTTGGCCTGAGCGACGACTGGGCCCGCCGGATCATCCGCCAGGTGGGAAACTACGGGGAGGTCTTTGCCCGCAACCTGGGCAGTCGCTCTTCCCTGAAGATGCAACGGGGACTCAACGCCCTGTGGAACAGTGGCGGCATCCAGTATGCGCCGCCTTTCCGCTAGGAGGCAGATATGCGTGGAGCCCGGCGGCTGCGACCGGTATGGCACCCATGCCCGGGGCTGGCGCTTGCGGCCATGCTGGCGCTGCTTGTCCTCTCTTCCCCGGCCGGTGCAGGGCAGGGGGAGGTCGCCCGCCTGCGGCACAGTGTCCGGGCCCTGTGGCAGGTGCGGCAGCACGTGGGGAAGACCCTGGCTGACCGGCAGGACGCCGCCGGCCTCCTGCCGGAAGAAAAACAGGAGATCGAGGTCTTTCTCGCCTTTCTCCTTGGCCGGATCCGCGAGGACTGCCGGCAACTGGTGCAGGTGGGCGGAAGCCGGGCCGTGGCCGGCCTGAACTGTCCGGCCGGCGGTGCGGCTCTGCCCGGCCGGCAGGGTGCGGCTGCCAGGACCAGTGAGGAGGAGGTCGGGCTCCTGGAGCAGAAACTTGCCAGGGCCATGGGCGAGTTCGACGAGATGCTGCTCCGGGAGGAGGACCGTCTTGCCGCCCGTGTGCCGCGGCGGCGGGAGTCCGGCGATGGTACGGTCGCCGGCGGCCGGGAGGGTGTCGGCCGGGACGGCCGGGGTCGGTCTGCTGCCGGGGAAACGGATGGATCGGCCGACCGCCGGACCGGGACAGAGGAGGGCAGCGGTGACCACGACCGGATCGCGGGCCAGGGCCGGGCCGGCACCGCGGCCGCGGGGCGGGACCAGTTTCCTGCCGGCCGGAACGGGACGACGACGGCCGGCGGCAGGCCGCCGGACGTGGACGCCATGGCCGCAGACGATGATATCGTTGCCCGCCAGTTGCGGGAGGCCGCGGAAAGGGAGACCGACCCGGCACTGAAGGAGAAACTCTGGCAGGAATACCGGCGGTACAGGGCACGGCAATGAAGCGGTTCGGTGGTTACGGCATCAGGGAGGCCGGCATGGCCGGTCCGGCAGGAAGGGGCTGGTATCTGCTCCTGCTCCTGCTGCTTCTGCCCGGTGGCTGCGCCACCATCCCCGGCCGCCAGGTGGGTGAGAACGTGGCGCCCATGGTCGTGGACCATGAACTGCCGGAACAGGAACTGCTCAATGTCTCCATCAGGGTCTTCGATCCCGGCACCCTGCCGGAGGACGGGGACACACGGGTCGGCCTGTCCACCGGGATCCGCGAGGCAGAGGCACGGTTTTTCCCCGTTCATCTCAAGTATACCATGCAGCGGAGCGGCTACTGGGGCTCGGTGCGGGTGGTGCCGGACGACGATCTCGGCTGTGATCTCCTGGTACGGGGCAGGATCGAGTACTCGGACGGCGAGTCGTGCGCCATCGCCATCGAGGCCGTGGATGCCCGCAACAGGATCTGGTTCAGCAGGACCTATGCCGAGACCGTGGAGCACCCGGACCAACAGCGGACCGAGCCGGGAAAGTATGATCTCTACCAGGATCTGTTCAATACCATTGCCAATGATCTTGCCGCGTTCCGATCGCGCCTGCCCCCCGCCGATGCACAGGAGATCAGGGACGTGGCCCGGCTTCGCTTTGCCGCCGCCATGGCGCCGGAACCCTTTGCATCCTACCTGGCCACCGGGGAGGACGGCCGCATCCGCATCGTCCGCCTGCCGGCCCGTGACGATCCCATGCTGGTCCGGGTCGGTGCCATCCGGGCCCGGGACGACATGCTGGTGGACGCGATCAACGGCTATTATGACGGCTATTACCGCGACCTCTGGGAACCCTACACCAACTGGCGTATCTTCTGCGGCCAGGAGGTGGCAGCCATGCATCGGCTCAAGCGACAGGCCCTGACGCGGCAGATCCTGGGCATTGCGTCCATTATCGGTGCCATCGCCATCGGCGTGGCCGGCGACGCCGATACCCGGGCCCGGACCTCGACCCTGCGTGACGTCATGGTCATGGGCGGGGCGGCGGCCGTCTATTCCGGCTACCAGAAGGCAAAGGAGAGCGAGATCAACCGGGATGCCATCGAGGAGCTGGGCAGCTCCTTTGCCGCCGAAGTCGAGCCCCTGGTCATGGAGGTGGAGGGGGAGACCGTGCGCCTGACCGGTTCGGCCGAGCAGCAGTACCGCCGCTGGCGGCAGCTTCTGCGGCAGATCTATGTCCGGGAGACAGGGATCGGCAGCCGCCAGCCGGGTGACAGGAGCCGGCAGACAGATCCCCCGGTCCCGCCTTCGGCGCCACGACAGGACATTCCGTCAAGGGCCGGCAGCATGCAGGGACCAACGGCACCTCGCCCCTGCCACTCGAGATAGTGTGGGAATATGGTCCGATCACCTGAAAACACACCCCCTCTCAAGCCCCCGGATGACGACCACCAGCCGTCGGGACGGGGCGGAATGCTCTTGCTGCTGCTGGTGGTTTTCACCCTGTTCATCCTGGTGGACCTGGCCATCCTTGCCTACTGGCTGCTGCCGGACAGGGAGCCGCCGCAGGAGATCCCGGTGGAGTCCCCGGTCAGGAGCGGTGCCCCGGCCCGGCCAGGCCCGGCGGCGCCTCCATCCCGGCCGGCGGAAAAGGGGGCGTCGCTGCCTGCGGAAACCGGCCTCCAGGCAGCCAGGAGGGCCTGGCTGACCATGAAGGCCGAGGCCGAGGCAGCCGATGTCGGCGCATGGGGCGGCCGGGAGTACCAGGCCGTGACCCTGCAGGCGGCAGAAGCCGATGCCCGGGCCCGGGCCGGGGACCATGATGCCGCGGTACAGGGGTATACCGCCGCTGCCACCGGTCTGCAGCACCTGCTTGCCGCCCGCCCTGTTCTCTTCCGCCAGGCCGTGGAACGGGGCAGCCAGGCCCTTGCCGATGGCAGGGCCGACGAGGCCAGGGCCATGTTCACCCGGGCCCTGGCCATTGACCCGGCCGATGCCGGGGCCCGGCACGGCCTGGAGCGGGCCGCCTCCCTGGACCGAGTCCTGGCGCTCCTGCAGGAGGGGGCCAGGCTGGAGCAGCAGGGAGAGACCCAACAGGCCCTGGCAAGCTATGGCCGGGCAGAGCAGCTCGATCCGGAATATGAACCGGCGCTCAAGGCCAGGAAACGTCTGCAGGGGCAGCTTCAGGACAGGCGTTTTCGTCGGGCCATGGGGCGGTTTTTCACCGCCCTGGACCAGGGCGAGCTGGAGGGAGCCGCCACGGCCCTGAACGAGGCGGCCGGGATCCGGACCGACGATCCGGCGGTCCGGGAGGGGCACAGGGCCCTTCGGGCGGCGCAGGAGGAGAAGGACCTGGCCGCGCTGGCACAACGGTTTTCCCGATTGGTCAGGGCCGAGGAATGGCAGCAGGCCCTGGCTGTCTGCGATCGGGCCCTGGCGATCTCCCCCGGCGTCGCCTTTGCCGTGGCCGGCCGCAGCCTGGCAGGGGAACGGCTCGCCCTGATGCAGGCCATGGAGCGGATCCTTGCCCATCCCCTGCGTCTGCAGGAGGACGGTCCCCTGGCCGAGGCCCGGCAGACCCTGGCCGTGGCCAGGGCACAGGCCGATGCCGGGCCCCGCCTCCGGGCCGGTATCGCCGATCTTGCCGCACTCCTGGCCAGGGCGACCACCCCGGTCCCTGTGACTCTCCGCTCCGATGGCCGGACCAGTGTCGTCATCTACCTGGTCGGCCGCCTGGGACGGTTTGTGGAGAAACGGGTCCAGCTGCGGCCGGGCCGCTATACCGTGGTCGGCTCACGGCCGGGTTTCCGTGACGTGCGCCGCACCCTGGTGGTCAAAGGGGAACAGCCGCCGGCAACTCTGCTGATCCTCTGCGAGGAACCCATTTGAGCAGAATCATCGAGATCCACACGCCGGCCGATGTCCGCCACCATACGGAACACGACCTGCCGCTGGCCGTAGGCTGCGGCGCGCAGGCCCAGGTGGTCCTGGCCGCCGGCAGCGAGGTGGAGGCGCATCTGGCCCTCTCCCGCGGTTATCTTTTCCTGCAGCCCGCACCGGGGGGGCTTCCTGTCCTGCATAACAACAGGGTGGTCGTCAGCTCGGTCTGGATCAAGTCCGGCGACCTGGTGCGGATCGGCGACAGCCTGCTGCGCTTTTATCTTTCCGGGGACCTGGTGGAGATCCGGGTCATTGATGCGGTCGGGACAGGAGACAACGGGGCCGAGCCTCCTGCTCCGGTCGCGCCGCCCCCGGGGCACCTGTCCGGGCCCGGGATGCCGCCGCAGCGCAGGCCATGGCTGTGGGCGGTGACCGCGGGCCTGTTTCTTCTCCTGCTGTTGAGCGCGGTCTTTGTCCTCACCGCCCGGACCGTCGAGATCGACATCCGTCCGGCCCCGGACACCCTGGCAGTGCGCGGTTTCCCACCCCTCTTCCGCATGGGTGATCGTTTCGTCGGCCTGGCCGGTACCTACCGGCTCCACGCGGCACGGGACGGTTACCAGGACTTGGAGACAACGGTGACCGTGACGGCGCAGGGAGGCCGTCGCTTTGCCTTTACCCTGGAGAAAAAGCCCGGTCTCATCGATATCGTGACCAGCCCGGCCGGGGCCGCGGTACGGATCGACGGTCGTGCCGCCGGCGTCACGCCCCTGGAGGGCCTCGAACTGGCGGCCGGGGAGCATCATGTCGCTTTCCGGCTCCCCCGCTACCAGGATCTGGAGCAGGACGTGAACGTGGAGGGGCTGGGGCGCAGGCAGAGGTTCTCCTTTCCCCTTGCTCCCGGCTGGGGCGAGGTCCGCCTGGTCTCCGATCCTCCGGGAGCAGTGATCCTGGCGGGCGAAGAGGAACTGGGACGTACGCCCTGCACCCTGGAGCTGATGGCGGGCCATCACCAACTGCTGCTGCGCAGGCCCGGTTTCAGGGACAGATCGCTCTTCATCGGCGTCACCCCCGGCGGCCGCCACCGGCCACCACCGGTGGAGCTCGTGCCATCACCGGCCCGGGTACGGTGCAGCTCGAACCCTGCCGGCGCGGCCCTGACCATCGACCGGGTCTTCCAGGGCCGCACACCGCTCGCCGCCACCGTGGCCCCGCAGCAGGAGCACGAGTTCCATCTTCGCCTGGCCGGGTACCGGCCGCTGACCATCCGCAGATCCTTTGAGCCGGGATCGGACAACCGGTTGGCCGTGACCCTGGAGGCGCAGTACGGAACCGTCTTCCTGAGCAGCGAGCCGCCGGATGCGGAGCTCCTGGTGGATGGCAGGGTGCACGGCCCGGCCACCGGCCGGCTTCGGCTCACCGCCACCACCCATGCCCTGACGGTCCGGGCCAGGGGATACCGGTCCGCGACCAGGAAGGTGACCCCCCTGCCCGGCACCCCTCTCCATGTCGATATCCGGCTGGAACGCGAAGGGGGACCCGCTGTCGGGGCAGGGACGCCGGAAGCCAGAACCGGCGGGGACGGACAGGGACCGGAGATGATCGTTCTCGGCCCGGCCAGCTTCCGCATGGGTGCCTCCCGGCGTGAACCCGGCCGCCGCGCCAACGAACAGCAGCGGGACATCGTGCTCAGGCGTCCCTTTGCCCTGGCCCGGCGCACGGTGACCAACGGCGAGTTCCGCCGTTTCCGGCCGGGGCATCGTTCCGGGGCCGTTGCCGGTCATTCCCTGGATAGCGACACCCAGCCGGTGGTCAACGTGAACTGGGACGATGCGGCCCGCTACTGCAACTGGCTCAGCGACCGGCAGGGGCTGCCCCGTTTCTACCGGGAGCGCTCGGGCCACATGATCGCGGTCTTGCCTGTCACCAGCGGCTACCGCCTGCCCACCGAGGCGGAATGGGCCTATGCGGCACGGGTGGCCGGCCGCGACCATCCGGCCCGCTATCCCTGGCCGGGCGCCTTCCCGCCGCGGACAAAGGCCGGCAATTTTGCCGACGAGTCGGCCCGGGATCTGCTCGCCGTGGTGATCAGCGGCTACAATGACGGCTACGGCGTCACCGCGCCGGTGGCCTCCTTTCCGGCCAATGGGGCCGGGTTGTTCGACCTGGGCGGCAATGTCGCCCAGTGGTGCCACGATTTCTACAGCCCCTATGCCGGGCCCGGCGCCGCACGGCCTGCCGTCGATCCTCTGGGGCCGGCCACCGGCAGCCACCACGTGGTGCGGGGATCGGGCTGGCGGGATGCCGCCATCACCGAACTCCGTCTCAGCTACCGGGGCTACAGCCGCAAGGGCCGGGACGATCTCGGTTTCCGGGTGGCCAGGTACCTGGAGGCGCGGTGACAGTTCACCGGCCTCCGGTCTTCCGATGTTCTGAAAAATGATGGACTCGTAAAAAGTCCATCATACTTTAAAGATGATTCGGCATAACCGTTCGAGATACAAGGCGGAGCGGTGACGGCCAGGCGGAGGCGTACATGGAGTACGTCGGGCATTGGCCGTAGCCGCTACAACGCAGTAGATCGGACTTTTTGCGACGCCGTCAAAAATGGGAAACGACAAGATCATGCAGACAGCCGGTGTTCTTCTCTGTTGCCTCCTCCTGGTCGTGCCCCCGGCCCTGGCGGGCGAGCGGCCGGCAAAGGTTCCGCCGAAACCGCAGGCCGGCCGGCAGGCAGCAGGACCGAAACCGGCGCCGAAAACACTGCCCGGGACGGCGCCGACCTTCATGCCGTCCGAGAAGATCGGCGCCGATACCGTCATCGCCCTGCCGGTGGATATCTGATCCGGCCGCCGGTATGCCCGGGTAGAAAGCAGAGGAGTTCCCATGCCGAGAAGACTGCCCCTTGAACTGATCTACCAGGTCTTTGCCCTGCTGAGTGCCTTTGTCCTGGTCCATGGCGCCTACATCACCCTGGTCCGGCCCCGGGCCGAGGCCTTTCTGGCCCGGGAACAGGCGGTCCTGCACAAGGATCCCCGGCATGTGCAGCAGCGGAACTTCTACGTGGTCCTCAAGGATTATGAACAGGAGGCCTGCCTGGTGCTGCTGCTCTGGGCCCTGGCCATCCTCGGCTACAAGGGGATTTCGGTGTGGCGGCAGCGACGGCTCCTGGACCATGATCTGCTCCGGTTGCCGGCCGGCCTGCCCATCGGCCCGGAGGACAGCCGCGAACTCGAACAGCGGCTGCAGGAGCTGCCGGCGCCGCAGCGCAGCCTTCTCCTGCCCCGGGCCCTGCGCACCGCCATCCTCCGCTTTGCCGCCACCCGCAATGTCCAGGACGCGGCCACCGCCCTGCGCGATGTCTGCCGTTCCGAGGGCGAACGGCTGGAATCGGAACTCTCCACCATCCGCTATATCGCCTGGGCCATTCCCTCGGTGGGCTTCATCGGCACGGTGCGTGGCATCGGCGCCGCCCTGGCCCAGGCCAACCGGGCCGTGGAGGGCGATATCACCGGTGTCACCCGGAACCTGGGGGTGGCCTTCAACTCCACCTTCATCGCCCTGGTGATCTCCATCGTCCTGATGTTCTTCATCCACCAGCTCCAGCTCATGCAGGAGCGGCTGGTGCTCGATACCGAGAACTACGGCGACCATCACCTGGTCTCTCGCCTCCGCAGCCGGCCCCCTGTCTAGACCGCCATGGCCCGCCGCCAGCTCTCGCCGTTCAATCTCGCCTTCCTGGACATCATGTTCTGCGGTTTCGGGGCCGTGGTCCTGCTGGTCCTGCTGGTCAACGCCCGCATGCTCTCCGCGCGCCGGGCCCTGCACCAGGACCTGCGGGGCGAAGTGGAGCGGCTGGAGCAGGAGGTACGGGCGGCACGGGATGTCCTGGCCAGGCTGCGGGACAGCAGCCAGGGCATGGATCGGGAGATAGCCGCTGCCCGCGATGCTTCGGCCTCGCTGCTGGCCGTGATCAGGCAGCAGGAGAAGGAAACCGGCAATATCGTCCGCCGGGACCGGGCCGTCCGGGTAGAGATCCGGCGCCGGGAAGAGGCTCTCCGCGCTCTGGAAGCCGACCGTGACCGGACCAGGGCCAAGGCCGAGGCGGCGCAGGAGTCGGGCCGCCATGTACGCCGGTTCGAGGGTCAGGGGCATCGCCAGTACCTGACCGGCCTTAAACTCGGCGGTCGCCGGGTCCTGATCCTGGCGGACACCTCGGCCTCCATGCTGGACCGGACCGTGGTCAACGTGATCCGGCGCCGCAACATGGATGCGGCGGCCCGCAGAAGCGCCCGCAAGTGGCTGCGGCTGAAGAAGACCGTGGCCTGGATCGTCGCCAACCTGCCGCAGGATGCCAGCCTTGCCATCTACCGGTTCGGCGAACATGCGGAATCCCTGGCCGGTGAATCGTCCAATACCTGGGTCAGGGTCACGGACCGGGAGCGGGTGAACGCGATCATGGCCCGCCTCGATGCCATCCTGCCCGGGGGCGGCACCAGCCTGGAAAACGGTATCCGGGCAGTGGCCGCCCTCGAACCCGGGCCCGACAATATCATCCTCCTCACCGACGGCCTGCCCACCATGGGCAGGGAGCGGCCCCGGGCGCGCCTGGTGTCAGGGGACAGGCGGCAGCGCCTGTTCAGGAGGGCCGTGCAGCAGTTGCCGCCCGGGGTGCCGGTCAATATCATTCTCTTTCCCATGGAAGGCGACCCGGTGGCCGCGGCCCTCTACTGGAAGCTGGCCGTGCAGACCGGCGGCTCCTTCTTCACCCCCGCCACGGACTGGCCATGAAGCGGCGACGTACCATCGAGGTCTTCAGTCTCTCGTTTCTCGACGTGGTCTCCTGCGGCTTTGGCGCCATTATCCTGCTGCTGGTGATCTCCAAGTTTGCCGAGCCCCTGGTGGTGGAGGGGATCAGCCGCGACCTGCGCGCCGGTATGACCCGGCTGGAACGGGAACTGGACGAGGTCCGTGGCCGGTCCAGGGAACTGAACCGTCAGCTTGCCGAAAAACGGAATATCCTGGCCAGGGAGGAGGGGAGGATGGCGCGCCTGCAGGGAGAACTGGCCGCGGTTCGCAGCCGCCACCGGAGCGCGGCCATCGCCCTGGCCGCCCAGGAGCGGATCAGGCGGCAGCTCCTGGCGGCCCGTCAGGAGCTGACCGAGGAGATGCGCCGGCTGCAGGCGCGGACGCCGGCCATCAGGCCGCCTGACAGCGCGATCGGCGGCGTGCCGGTGGACAGTGAGTACATCATCTTCGTCATCGACACCTCCGGCTCCATGCAGCGGTTCGCCTGGCCAATGATCAGGAAGATGATGGCGCAGATCCTGGCCATCTATCCCCGCCTCAAGGGCATCCAGGTGATGAATGACATGGGCGACTACATGTTCTCCCAGTACGCGGGCCGCTGGATCACCGACAGCCCGGCCCGGCGGCGGGCCATCCTCAGGCGGCTTGCCTCCTGGTCGCCCTTTTCCAATTCCAGTCCGGTGGAGGGGATTACCGCCGCCATCCGCCGCTTCCACACCCCGGGCCGCAGGATCTCCGTCTATGTCCTTGGCGATGATTTCTCCAGCGGCTCCATCCAGGCGGTGGTGGATACGGTGGACCGTATCAACCGGGCCGGCCGTGACGGCCGGCGGCTGGTCCGCATCCACGCGGTGGGCTTTCCGGTCCTCTTCGGCCGGCCCGACGCCGGTGCCAACGTGGTCCGCTTTGCCGCCCTCATGCGGCGGCTGGCCGAGGACAACAGCGGCAGCTTTGTCGGCCTGCACACGCTGGATCCCGCCGGCAACCGGTAATGAATATTCAATGAGTTCCTGCGGTTCCGTTGACATCCCCCCTGAGACATGATAGTAATGCTTTGTTGTTGATGAAAACTCCATGTGACACTCCGTGGTATCGTGCAGGCGTCGGAAAGCGGGCCTGCCACCGCTCTCTCCGCGGTGGCCGATCTCCCGGTGTTTCCCATCCCTGAGGAGAGGCTACAGAACAGATGATATCCAGATCTGCAGGCGGCCGCCGGTCGGCCGGTGAACGTGCCCGGAATCGCGACCCTCTACGCCCGCTCCGGCTCCTCCGGGGTGCAGTCTCTTCGCCACCGGCCGCCCCTGCCCGGATCCTGGTGGTGGATGATGACGCGCGCTTCCGGCAGAGCCTGATCACCATGCTGGAGATGGTCGGCTACCGGTGCCGGAGCGCCGGCAGTGGCGCCGAGGCCGTGCAGCTGCTGGAGGAGGAGACCCCTGACCTGGTGCTGCTGGACCTGCTGATGCCCGGCATGGACGGCCACCAGGTGATGGAACGCGTCCGCCGCCCGGGGCGCGACGTGGGGATAATCATCATCAGTGTCGATACCTCCTGGGATTCGGTGCGAAGGACCCTGCGCCGGGGCGCCGAGAATTTCATCCGCAAGCCCTATGCCCCGGACGAGGTCCTTGCCGCCATCGAGAGCTGCCTGCAGAAGCGGGAGCTGCGGCGGCGGAACCGGAGGATGCTGCAGCAGCGCCAGATCTCGGAGCAGCTGCACCGGTTCCTGGTCAACCACTCACCCGACTGCATCTTCATCCTGGATACCGGTCGACGGTTCCGCTTTGTCAACGACAAGATGCTCTCCCTGCTGGGCTACCGGGAAGGGGAACTGGTGGGCCGTGCCTTTGCCGAACTGGTGGTGGATCCGGCATCCATCAGTTGCGCCCTGGCCGATGGTGCCCCCGGCAGCAGAAAACGGGTCACCCTGGAGGTGGAGCTGAAGAGACGGCCCCTTGCCACCATTGTTGATCCGGATCCCGTGCCGGTGGAACTGACCCTGATGGCGGTCACCTGCAGGGGGGATGGCGGCGAACGGGTCTTCTGCGGCATCTACGGCGTGGCGCGGGACATCACCGAACGGAAGAAGGCCGAGGCATTGATCACTTTCCAGGCCCATCACGACCAGTTGACCGGTCTGCCCAACCGGGTGCTGCTCAACGACCGGCTCGACCTGGCCATCCGGCAGGCCCAGCGGGACGGGGGGCGGCTGGCGGTCCTGTTCGTGGATCTGGACCGGTTCAAGCTGGTCAACGACACCCTGGGCCATGCCCAGGGCGACCTGCTCCTGCAGGCCGTGGCCAGGCGCATCGCCAACTGCATCCGCCGGGGTGACACCCTGTCCCGCATCGGCGGCGACGAGTTCGTTCTCCTGCTGCCGCGCCTGAAACTGCAACGCGATGCGGCCCGCTTTGCGGCGAGTATCCTCGAGATCCTGCGCGCCCCCTTTATGCTGGGGGTGCACGAGGTCTTTGTCCGCGCCTCCATCGGCATCTGTGTCTATCCCGATCACGGCAGGACACCGGAGGAGCTGCTCAGGCACGCGGACATGGCCATGTACACGGTCAAGGAAAAGGGGCGGGACAATGTCGCCTTCTACAGTCCGCAGATGGACCGGAAGTATACCCGGCGCCTGGCCATGGAGAGCGAGATCCGCAACGGCCTGGCCAACAACGAGTTTGTCCTCGAGTACCAGCCCCAGGTCAACATGGCCGACGGCTCGCTCCGCGGCCTGGAGGCGCTGATCCGCTGGGACCATCCGGGCCGGGGCCGCCTGCTGCCGTCCGACTTCATCCCCTGGGCCGAGGAGAACGGCTTGATCGTTCCCTTGGGCAACTGGGTCCTGGAGCAGGTCTTTGTCGATATCCGTCGCTGGAAACGCCATGGTATCCATCCGCCGCTGGTGGCGGTCAATATCTCCTCCCTGCAGCTCAGCCAGCCCGGTTTTCTCGGCTTCCTTGTCGACCTGCTGGAGGAGCACGACCCGGACACCACCCGCATGGAGCTGGAGATCACGGAAAATATCATCATGCACGATGCCTCCGGCACCATCCGCCGTCTCAACCGGCTCACCGACATGGGGGTGCGGGTGGCCATCGATGATTTCGGTACCGGCTATTCCTCGCTCAGCTCCCTGCAGCGGCTGCCGGTCACCACCCTCAAGATCGATCAGTCCTTTGTCGGCCGGATCGGTCCTGGTTCCAGCGAGGATCCCATTGTCAGCGCCATTGTCGCCATGGCCAGGAGCCTGGGGCTCGGCCTGATCGCCGAGGGCGTGGAGCGTGAACTCCAGGCCCGTTATCTTGGCAGGATCGGCTGCCATCTTGCCCAGGGCTATCTCTTTGCCGGCCCTCTCAGCCACGAGGCGGCCGGCCGATATCTGGGCGGCTGTCACTAGTCCCCATATTTTCACAGGTCCAGTTCATCGGGAACAGGTAACAGTTCACCGCCATCGCCAACTACTTTGAAATACCGGGACATCGCCATCGGCAACTGTTGTGAATCAGCGGTGTCTGCCCACCGTCCCGGGGGAGAAATATCATGAGCAGTGAATCCACCAGGATCATCTATTCGATGATCAAGGTCAGCAAGAACTACGGCAACAGGGTGATCCTGAAGGATATCTCGCTTTCCTACTACTATGGTGCCAAGATCGGGGTGCTCGGTCTCAACGGCTCGGGCAAGAGTACGCTCCTGCGGATCCTGGCCGGGATCGATACCGGGTTCGACGGCAGGACCGTTCTCTCCGAGGGGCTGACCATCGACTACCTGCCCCAGGAGCCGGAACTTGATCCGGAACTGACCGTGCGCCAGGTGGTGGAGGAGGGGGCAGCAGAGACCGTGGAACTGCTGGCCGAATACAACCGGATCAACGAGCGGTTCGCCGATCCCATGAGCGACGGGGAGATGGAGGCGTTGATCCAGCGTCAGGCCGAGGTGCAGGAACAGCTGGATGCGGTGGATGCCTGGAACCTGGACTCGCGCCTGGACATGGCCATGGAGGCCCTGCGCTGTCCGCCGCCGGACATGAAGACCGGCCTGCTGTCCGGGGGGGAGAAACGGCGGGTGGCCCTGTGCCGCATCCTGCTCCGGCAGCCGGATATCCTGCTCCTGGACGAGCCCACCAACCACCTGGACGCCGAGACCGTGGCCTGGCTGGAACGGCATCTGCAGCAGTATCCGGGCACGGTCATCGCCGTGACCCATGACCGCTATTTCCTGGACAACGTGGCCGGCTGGATCCTGGAACTCGACCGCGGCCGCGGTATCCCGTGGCAGGGGAATTATTCCTCGTGGCTTGCCCAGAAACAGCAGCGCCTGGCCCGGGAGGAGAAGCGGGAGTCGCAACGGCAGCGGACCCTGCAGCGGGAGCTGGAATGGATCCGCATGACCCCCAAGGGCAGGCGGTCCCGCTCCAGGGCCAGGATCTCGGCCTACGAGAAGCTGCTGCACCAGGAGAGCGAGACCATGGCCCGTGACATGGAGATCTACATCCCGCCCGGGCCCCGCCTGGGCCGGCTGGTGATCGAGGCGAAGGGCGTGCGCAAGGTGTTGGGCGACCGGCTGCTCTTTGATGACCTCTCCTTTTCCCTGCCGCCGGGCGGGATCGTCGGTGTGATAGGGCCCAACGGTGCCGGCAAGACCACCCTCTTCAAGATGATCACCGGCCGGGAGCGGCCGGACGCGGGCGAGATCCGCATCGGCGAGACCGTGCAGCTCGCCTACGTCGACCAGGAGCGGGACGGGCTGGACCCCGGGCAGACCATCTGGGAGGCCATCAGCGGCGGCCGGGAGACCATTCGCCTGGGAGAGCGGGAGGTCAACTCGCGGGCCTATGTGGCCCGGTTCAATTTCAGCGGCAGCGAACAGCAGCAGCGGGTGGGCAGTATCTCGGGCGGCCAGCGCAACCGGGTCCACCTGGCGCGCATGCTCAGGGAGGGCGGCAATGTCCTGCTCCTGGACGAGCCCACCAATGATCTGGATGTCAATACCATGCGGGCCCTGGAAGAGGCCCTGGAGAGCTTTGGTGGCTGTGCCGTGGTCATCAGCCACGACCGCTGGTTCCTGGATCGCATCGCCACCCATATTCTCGCCTTTGAGGGGGATTCCGAGGTGGTCTGGTTCGAGGGCAACTATTCGGACTATGCAAAGGACTACCGGGCGCGCCGGGGCACTGCCGCGGATCAGCCGCACCGGATCCGGTACCGGCAGCTGACGCGGGTCTGAGTCAGGGGTCAGGTGTCAGGTGCCAGGTGCCAGGTGCCAGGTGCCAGGTGCCAGGTGTCAGGTGCCAGGTGCCAGGGGTCAGGGGTCAGGGGCCATGGGGCAGGGGTCGGGGGCCAGGCGGCCTGCGTCGAGGTGGCGCGGTCTGGGGCTCCTCGGCCGTGTTCATGGATGGGGCCCGGCCGTGTCGGTTACACCGTGTAGCGGTTGCGGTGGATCTTTTCCAGCAGGAGCTCCGGCGCCTGTCTGAATACCTCCAGGCCGTTGTCGGGGCGGTAGAACTCCTCGTTGAAGGTGGAGAGGAGGCGGAAATGCTGCCAGCGGGTGATGTAGTACTCGATCAGCTCGGGAAGGGCCGAGATCACCGTCACCTCGGCGTGGGGGTCCCGGTAGCTCGAGTTCAGCAGCCTGGCCGGTGACAGGGTCTGGCTCTGGTAGAAATTCTCCATGAACATCAGCTCTGCCGGCAGGCGGGCGTCGATGCCGATGCGGCTCATCTTGCGCAGGATTCAGAAGATCACGATCCTGCCGGTTTTTGCCACGGGATAGGGAACGAATATCCGGCGCGGTGTCGGCAGGTCCAGGTAGGAGCGGATGGTGAGGATCAGTTCAGCCAGCTCCACCGGTTTCTGGTCGACAAAGTTATAGGTCTGGCAGGAAAATTCCTCGCGGTTGTTGAGCAGATAGTGGATCAGGGGCGGCAGTTTCTTGGAATGGGAGTAGGAATGACAGATGCCGCGGCTGGTCAGCAGGACCGGCATGGAGCGGTCGGCGATGGTGAAGAGCAGCCGGTGGAACCCCTGGATCTTGTGGTCGTGCTTGCCATAGACCACGGCAAGGCGCAGGATGGTGTAGTCCAGGCCGCCGTGGCGGCCCATGTGCTCCAGGGTCAGCTCGGCCATGAGCTTGGATTTGGCATAGTTGGACATCCTGGCGGCAAGCGGCAGCCGCCTGGACTCGTCCAGGTCGTGACCCGGCGGCATGACCGCGGCCGAGCTGACGTGGATGAAGGGGATGTTCCGTTCCCTCGCGATCTCGGCCAGGTGGATGGCGCCGAGATAGTTCACCTCGTAGGCGAGCTGGGCATCGGAATTGATGGCGGCGATGGCGGTGTTGATGATGAAGTCGGGCCGGTACTTGTCACAGTAGCGGCGGATGTCCTCGGGCTCGCGCAGGCTGAGCTTTTTGCTGTTGGGCGCCATCAGCTCCACGTCGGGCACGTTCTTTTTGAAGTAGTGGACAATGGTGCCGCCGATGAGGCCCGAACCGCCGACCAGCAGGCCGAGTCGCCTGGGCCGGACCCCGATCCTGGTGGTTTCCCTGTCCTGCTGCTGCCGTGCCGTCTGCCGGGGTGTCATCGGCTCCTTACCGTTGCCGCGGCGGTGGATTCTTCTGCGCCTGGATGGCGGTGATGGCCACGGTGTTGATGATGTCGGCCACCTGGCAGCCGCGGCTGAGATCGTTGACCGGTTTCTTCAGCCCCTGCAGGACCGGGCCGATGGCCACGGCGCCGGCGGCGCGCTGGACCGCCTTGTAGGTGTTGTTGCCGGTGTTGAGATCGGGAAAGATGAACACCGTGGCCCGGCCGGCGACCTCGGAGCCGGGCATCTTGGTGTCGGCCACCGAGGGGTCGATGGCGGCGTCGTACTGGATGGGACCCTCCACCTTCAGGTCCGGCCGCCGGCGGCGGACAATCTCGGTGGCCCGGCGCACGGTCTCCACGTCCTCGCCTGTGCCCGATTCCCCGGACGAGTAGGAGAGCATGGCCACCAGCGGCTCGATGCCGAACCGCTCGGCCGTGTCGGCGGAGGAGATGGCGATGGTGGCCAGTTGTTCCGCGTCCGGGTTGGGGTTGATGGCGCAGTCGCCGAAGACCAGGACCCGGGTCTCCAGGCACATGAAGAAGACGCTGGAGATCAGCGAAACCCCGGGTGCGGTCTTGATCACCTCGAAGGCGGGCCGGATGGTGTGCTGGGTGGTATGGACGGCGCCGGAGACCATGCCGTCCACCATGTCGTGGTAGACCATCATGGTGCCGAAGTAGCTGACATCGGTCATGGCGTCGCGGGCAAAGTCGCGGGAGATGCCCTTGTGCCTGCGGAGCTGGTAGTAGGTCTCGGCGAACTGCTCCCGCAGGGGCGAGGTCTGGGGATCAATGATCGGGATGTCGGGCAGGCGGATGCCGAGGGTCGAGCAGCGGCTGCGGATACGTTCCCTGCTGCCGAGCAGGGTCAGGTCCACCACCTCGCGCAGGAGCAGGAGCTCGGCGGCGCGCAGGATACGTTCCTCCTCGCCTTCGGGAAGGACGATGTGTTTCCGTTCTCTCTTGGCCCACTGGAACAGGGTGTACTCGAACATCACCGGCGAGACCGTGGTGGAGCGGGCGGCGCTGATCTTGGCCTCCAGGGCGTCGCTGTCGATACCGGATTCGAACATGCCTAGGGCCAGGTTGATCTTGCGGTTGTTTTTCGGCGTGATCCGTCCCTGGACCCTGCTGGCTGCAAGGGCGCTGCGATAGGTATCCTTGCCGGCGGCGAGGATGGGGAAGGGCAGTTCGCCCAGGCCGTCGATGAGCCGGGTGATGTTGCTGCCCGGCAGCAGGTCGCCGGTGAGGAGCAGGCCGGCCAGGTTGGGCCAGGTATTGGCGTACCGGGCCGTGAGCGTGGTGAGAATGATGTCCGGCCGGTCGCCCGGGGTGAGGATCAGGTCGTCCTCCTCCAGGTGGGAGAGGTAGTTCTCCGGCCCCATGGCCGCCACCTTGAAGTTGGCCACGCTGCGGTGCAGCCCCTCCCGGGAACCGAACAGAAAACGGGCCTGCAGGGCCTCCATGATCTCGCCCACCGTGGGCTGGTTGAGCTCGCTGATCTCGGGAAGGACGCCGAGCAGCAGGTCCTTGCTGCAGTGCTCCTGCAGGTGCCGGTACATCTCGTCCGGCGGCGCGGTGGAGACCCGGTTGACGATGATGCCCAGCAGGTGGCAGTGCTGGGCGTGGAAGGACTTTTCCGCCACCCGGATGGTCCGCAGGATCTCGTCGGCGGTCTTGTCGTGGCCATTGGAGACGTAGAGGGCCGGCACCCCCAGGTTGCGGGCGATATCGACGTTGATGTCGAACTCGAAGGCCTCGGAGATCGAGGAGATGTCGAGTCCCTCGCAGAGCACGAAATCGCAGCGGCGCTCCAGCTCCTTGAAGCTCGCGACAATGCCCTCGTGCAGGGCCTTTATCCGGCCGCGGGAGACCATCTCCCGGGCCTGGTCATGGGTGTAGCCGTGCATCTCCTCGGGGGTGGCCGCAAGCGGATAGCGGCTCATGATCACGGCCATGTCGTTGTCCTGCGCTGCCGGCCCCGGGGTGACCGGCCGGAAGAACCCCATCCTCCGGATCCGGCGGGACAGGAGTTCCATCAGGCCGATGGTGACGGCAAGCTTGCCGCTGTCTGGCTCCAGGGTGGCGACGTAGAGACTGGTGGTCATGATTTTTTCCCCGGTTCCGGATCCCGGCCGGCTTGCGCAGGCAGGGCAGAGGTTGTAGGGTGCACCGTGTGGTCCATGTCGTGGCCAGCCTGCATACCCTGTGATCGGTTGCGATGGATCAATGTGTTGAAAAATTCCTAAAATTAAATAATTCTATCATATTGGCGGGTACACGTCAAGCTGTGCCGAGAAATTTCTTGACAGATTTCCTGCCACATGGTGGTATTATTTTTCAGGCGGCACTTTCCTGTTCCGGCAGGAAGAGGCCGGGAGCCGGGGCAGGGCCAGGACGATTGAACGAGCGTAATGGTTCACCGCTATCGGCAACCACCTGAACATACCGAACGAGCAATGAGCAGAAACAGCGAGGAAGCAGTGTCGGATTCCGGGACAACACGCTCCGGCGTGCTGCTGGTGGAGCGCAAGTACTTCACCTTTGCCGAGCCGCCCCACGAGATGATCCTGGACAGCGGTGCCAGGCTCGGGCCCATCACCCTGGCCTATGAAACCCTGGGGGAGCTCAACGCGGACAGGTCCAACGCCATCCTGATCCTGCACGCCTTTTCCGGTGATTCCCACGTGGCCGGCTATCTGCGGGAGAACGACCAGCGGCCCGGCTGGTGGGACAACATGGTGGGACCGGGCAAGCCGGTGGACACGGACCGTTACTTTGTCATCTGTTCCAACATCCTCGGCTCCTGCATGGGCTCCACCGGGCCCTCGTCCATCAATCCGAAGACCGGCAGGCCCTATGGCCTGGATTTTCCCATGGTCACGATCCGGGACATGGTCCGGGCCCAGAAGTACCTCATCGATCACCTGGGCATCCGGCGCATCATGTCGCTGATCGGCGGCTCGGTGGGCGGCATGCAGGTCCTGCGCTGGTGCACCGAGTATCCGGAGATGGTGGTCTCCGCCATTCCCCTGGCCACCACCACCCGCCACTCGGCCCAGGCCATCGCCTTCAACGAGGTGGCCCGCCAGGCGATCATGGCCGATCCGGACTGGAAAGGGGGCGACTATTACGACGGGCCCGGGCCGCGGCACGGCCTGGCCGTGGCGCGGATGATCGGCCATGTCACCTATCTCTCGGACGAGGCCATGCGCGAGAAGTTCGGCCGCAGGCTGCAGAGCCGGCGTACCCTGTCCTATGATTTCGGCGGCGATTTCCAGGTCGAGAGCTACCTGCGCCACCAGGGCGAGAAGTTCGTGGAACGTTTTGACGCCAACTCGGTGCTGTACATCACCAAGGCGGCCGATTATTTCGACCTGGAAGCGGGCAACGGCAGCTCGCTCATCAACGAGGCCCTGGCCCGGGTCTCCTTCCTGGTGATCTCGTTCACCTCGGACTGGCTCTATCCCACCTACCAGGCAAGGAACCTGGTCTCGGTGCTCAAGAAGAACGGCAGCGACGTCAGTTTCTGCGAGATCGAGGCGCCCTGGGGGCATGACGCCTTTCTGCTGCCCAGCCCGCACCTCGATGATCTGATCAGCGGTTTTCTGGACAGGATGTACCATGAACACTGCAGATAGACCGGTACGGTCTGATCCCGACCCCGGGACATGTGCATCGGGAACAACAGGTGTGGGGTTGCCGGTGACGGGCGGCGTCCACCCTGCCGACGATCAGGTTCCCAGGATGCGGTTCGACCTCCAGGTCATCGCCTCCTGGATCGAGCCCGGCAGCCGGGTGCTCGACCTCGGCTGCGGCAACGGTGACCTGCTCCTCTATCTCAAGGAGCACAGGCAGGTGCGCGGTACCGGCATCGAACTGGCCGAGGACAAGGTGATCCGCTGTATCGAACGGGGCCTGACCGTGCTCCAGGGCGACTTTCGCCAGGAGGTCAGGGACTATCCCGAGGGCCGTTTCGACGTGGTCATCCTCAGCCAGACCCTGCAGCAGGTCATGGATCCGCGGGAACTGCTCATCGAGCTGCTGCGTATCGGCAGACGGGTGATCGTCAGTTTCCCCAACTTCAGCCACTGGGTGGCGCGGCTGCAGCTCCTCTTCACCGGCCAGGCGCCGGTGACCAACCAGTTGCCCTACGAGTGGTATAATTCCCCCAATATCCGGGTGATCACCATCAAGGACTTCAAGCGGTTCCTGCGGACCATCGGCGTCCGCCTGGTCCGGGAGGTGGCCATCAATACCCACCACCATGACCTGAAGGGCAACGTGATCCACCGTTTCACCAACCTGCGGGCGACCTACGGTATCATGATGCTGGAAAAGGCATCCTGAGGGTGGTGGCAGGGATCGTCTCGTGAACTCTTACGACCAGTGAACGACATGGGTGAAAAGGAAATACTCGCCGGCACGTGCAACAGCGACGCCGGCACGGCCAACGGCCATTACAACCGGATACCGGCGGTGGTCCGCCGGCTGGCCGAGGGCTTCAAGGCGGGCCGGTGGGCCAGCCATATCGAGCCGGTGCCCATTCCCTCCAAGGAAGAGGTCATCGACCTGATCCTGCAGGCGCAGCAGATCCTCTTTCCCGGTTTCTTCACCGGCATGGTGCTCAGCCCGCACAGCCTGGAATATCACCTGGGCCAGAAGGTGAGCGTCTTTTTCGAGAACCTGGCCCGCCAGATCAGCTCGGCCATCCGCCACGACTGTTTCCGTCACAACCAGTCCTGCACCATGTGCGGCGAGCGGAGCTACCAGATCGCCGCGCAACTGGTGGACCGGCTGCCAGCGATCAGGGAGCTGCTGGAGAGCGATATCGAGGCAACCCTGGTGGGTGATCCGGCTGCGGCCAATGCCGACGAGGTGATCTTTTCCTATCCCGGCCTGTTCGCCATCATGGTCTACCGCCTGGCCCATGCCCTGGTGGAGCTGGAGGTGCCGGTGATCCCCCGGATCATGAGCGAGTATGCCTACCATCGCACCGCCATCGACATCAATCCCGAGGCCAGGATCGGGGCCAGCTTCTTCATCGACCACGGCGCCGGTGTGGTGATCGGCGCCACCACCGACATCGGCAACCGGGTCCGGGTCTACCAGGGCGTGACCCTGGGTGCCCTGTCCCTGCCCCGGGACGCGGCCCGGCGGCTGAGAAACTCCAAGCGCCATCCCACCATCGAGGACGACGTGATCCTCTATGCCAATGCCACCATCCTCGGCGGCGAGACCGTGGTCGGGGCACGGTCGATCATCGGCGGTAACGTCTGGCTCACCGAGTCCGTGGGGCCGGACACCAAGGTGATCCTCAAACAGCCCGAGCTGGTCTATCTCGGCAACAAGCAGCAACGCGGAGGAGAGAGATGATGCAACCACTGGACAATATCACCCGCGCCGTCGGCAACACGCCCATGGTCCGCCTGGACAGGATCGGCGCCGGTTCCGGGGTGGAGATCCTCGGCAAGCTGGAGTCGGGCAATCCCCTGGGCAGTGTCAAGGACCGCATCGCCGTGGCCATGGTGGAACATGGCGAAAGCGAGGACATGGTGCACCCGGGCACCACCATCATCGAGCCGACCAGCGGCAACACCGGCATCGGCCTGGCCTTTGTCTGCGCCAGTCGCGGCTACCGCCTGATCCTGACCATGCCCGAGACCATGAGTGTCGAACGGCGCAAACTCCTGGCCCATCTCGGCGCCGAGCTGGTCCTGACGCCGGGGGAACTGGGCATGAAGGGGGCCATCGACCGGGCCCGTGCCCTGCTCGACGAGACGCCCTCCTCCTGGATGCCCAACCAGTTCGATAATCCGGCCAATCCGGCCATGCACCGGCGGACCACAGGGCCGGAGATCTGGGAACAGTGCGACGGCAGGGTCGATATCCTGGTTGCCGGTGTCGGTACCGGCGGCACCATCACCGGTGCCGGTGGCCTGCTCAAGGAGCGCAATCCGGACCTGCTGGCCGTGGCCGTGGAGCCGGTGGAATCGCCGGTCCTCTCCGGGGGGGAGCCGGGTCCGCACAGGATCCAGGGGATCGGCGCCGGTTTCGTGCCCCGGGTCCTGGACCGCACCGTCATCGACGAGGTGGTGCAGGTGAGCGGTGCCGCGGCCCTGGAGATGGGACGGAAGCTGGCCCGCCAGGAGGGAATCCTCTGCGGCATCTCGTCGGGCGCCGCCATGGTGGCGGCCCTGGAGATCGCCGGCCGGCCTGAGCATGCGGGCAAGCGGATCGTCGTGGTCCTGCCCGATACCGGCGAACGGTACCTGAGTACCGATCTGATGCGGCAGGACAGCGCGCGGTAAAGATGTGCGCTGTTGTTCAATCTGAAAAGGAGAAAACTCTCATGGCAACGATCATCTCACTCAATATCAGCAGGAAGAAGGGGGTCAACAAGGAGCCGGTGGAGTCGGTGCGCCTGAAGGTGGACCACGGTATCGAGGGTGATGCCCATGCCGGCAGGTGGCACCGGCAGGTAAGTCTTCTGGCCGAGGAATCCATCGATATCAAGCGGGCCAGGGGGCTGGAGCTTACGCCCGGGGCCTTTGCCGAGAACATCACCACCCGGGGGATCGATCTCGCCGCCCTGCCCGTGGGGACGCGGCTGGTCAGCGGCGAGGTGGAACTGGAGGTGACCCAGATCGGCAAGAAATGCCACCAGGGGTGCGCCATCTTCAAACAGGTGGGCGATTGTATCATGCCGCGCCAGGGTATCTTCACCCGGGTCATCAGCCCCGGTTCCCTGCACCGGGGCGACACCCTCGAAATCAGGGAATAGCGGGGCGCCTGCCCGGGAAGGCCTGCTCCCCGGGCGCCTCCTTCAGTGGATACGCGTGGGCGGCTCTGCCGCACCCCGCATGTACATGAGAAAGAGCCCCATGTTGTTGCCCACCTTCC